>Ga0302186_10000183_pt1 | contig 57791 bp, 30 predicted proteins | sample II_Bog_E1_2_FD_198782 | JGI IMG/M metagenome (GOLD analysis project Ga0302186, IMG submission 198782) | Peat permafrost microbial communities from Stordalen Mire near Abisko, Sweden - II_Bog_E1_1 | ecosystem: Environmental > Terrestrial > Soil > Wetlands > Peat | place: Sweden: Abisko...
ACCCCAACCCCAACCCCAACCCCAACCCCAACCCCAACCCCAACCCCAACCCCAACCCCAACCCCAACCCCAACCCCTGCATATTCTAATAAAATATAGGAATTATGTGTATAATAATATAATATGAGAATAATAATTAATCATTAAAATAAAGGATAAAAGCGCAAAATTTTACCTTTTAATCCTCTTCTTTGACCATTGTGTTGCGGCATTCTCCGAGTTCGGTCATTCGACTCTTAAAAGTTACACCAGTTTCGATTATGGTATCAAAGGAGCCTAAAAGTTTCATTGTGACTAGAAAGTCACTAACTATTAATTTTAGTGATTTGAATGTGAATGGGCCGTTTAGCCGTTCTTTACTTCCTATCGTTCCTTTTCTTATAGTTTTATCCGATTTTGGAGCACTTCAGCATTGTGCAGGAAGTCTCTAAAATTACAAAGAAGGTCGAGTGATAAGTGCAAGTTTGCTAATAACGCTCATACTTAGAATCCCTTTGGCTAGCTTTAATCTTAATACTTGGACAGTTGGCAAACACCCCAACCCAACTCCTGATAAAAATCATAGCACAATTAAATCAAAGTGATAATTTTTATTTAATGGTTAATCATTGATGCTGAAGCTTCAGGATTCGAAATGCCTCTGTAGAGTGTTTTGGATTTAAAGGTTGGATTTCCTTTACAAATGAGCCAGGCAATACACTTAAAGTATCATTAGTTTCGCCCGTTATACTTCCAGTGGCATCAGCAATTTGAGGATTCATACCTGAAACAATCGTTTTATCATTGATAGTCAAAACCTCCGCAAATATATAATTTCTTTCCGAGGGGATTCGTGTTGTTCCTCGAACTGTCAAGTTGCCTTTCAGTCGCATTATTTTTTCTTCTTCCTTTTCGAAATCTTCAACATAGTTTTGTACTGCTTGAGAACTACTGCTATCGATAATTATTTATTATCGTTCGTAACCATCTTCATATGAACCACCGCTGCATAGACTTAAAAACCCGAATGTAAAATGAAGTCCATCATTGATTTTTTTCTTCGAAGATGCTTCTGCGTATTCGTTGAGATAGTTATACTTTTTGGAAAATTGTTAAGTAAAAGCGTCGAGATCAGTCTGCGAGAAACCTATAAATTGAAGATCAACTAAAACTTGAATTGTAGTTCCGATGGAGATTCGGGCATTAGCCTCAGCAACAAAAGCGTATCCGATAGAAGCAACTGTGGGGGATGTGACAGAATAAATATTTAGCTGTTCATCGATTTGAAAGCTTTAAAGCACACAGATGATGGTTGCGACAATGACTATTCTTTGGATGCCAATCATGTTGTTTGATGATAAAAAATAAATAAGATATGTTAATTTATATAAAATTCAATTTAAAATAAATTTTTCTCTCTTTTCTAATTTTATAGTTAAAGAAAATAAAATAAAAGAATATCATTATTCCTTAAAGATATATATAAAACTAATAAACTTAAACGTCATTTGTTTGCTTGAAGTGAAATAAATGATACCATGAAATTAAGGGTTTTAAAGTAGATTTAAGCTGGTTAATTGCTGCTGAATATATTATTGAATTTATATTTTTTAACTTCTAGTTCTTAGAGAGTAAATGTGCATAAATCCATTTAAACTCATCATACTTGATTCAAAATTTAATTTATCATTCAGTTTCACAAACAACATATGTATTTTATATTTTAAGTTAGTATTTTTTATCTCTGATCCATAAAATTAAATGATTTGATAGCAAATACTTTCATTATTTTTGTTGGATTCAACAAATCTTATTCAGTTTTTATTATATTCAATTTTATAAGGAATATTAGTCATTGGATAGAATAGGTATGGCCCATATACGTGCAAAGGGATTAAATTTTTCATTTATTCTTCTTACTTATTTGAAGGCAATATGACTATAAAGTTATTTAAGATCTATTTTTTTTTATTACTATCAAGGCTTAATTAGTGTAAATAATCAAAATATAACAATATAAATCAACCTATCAAGACGAATTTATGTTTATTAGATGCATTTTTTGGTAATATTCAGGTTCAGCTTGAAGCAGTTTTAGGCTTTCAACACATCTTGAATAGGAATTATTAAAGTTAAATAACTCAAACATTTAAATCATTAGAGTGAAAGCACGCATACTTCAGCTTTTATCTCCTCTTAGAACTATTTCTCTTATTAAAGAAATATATAACAATAAATAGAATCACCCTTTGTATGGAAAGTATAGTAACAATTATCATTTTACAGAAAAACAAAATCAAGAAATTTAGATAATTTTTGAATCTGTATAAATCAAAAAAGAAGAAAAGATATGTAATTGCAAAATTCAATCAAATAGTAATGCATCTTCATGTGTTTTAGTTTGCAGAAAAAAAATACCTTAAAGTTCCTAATATATGATTATCTCTGCCACCGGTTTAAAACTGCCAAAGTGATGAAACTACTTTCATTTTAAACAATGGATATTAATATTATAAAGGATTAAATAGTCATAAAAATATTTACTATATTTAATCAGAATATTTAATTTGTTTGATTTTCTATTTATTCTACTTGCATTTTATATTAATGAGATTTGCCGAGGTCAAATGAAGAAGAGGCTTCATTTTTATAGAATTAATTATTTCCTATTCTTTCTGTTTGTTATGAATTATTTTCTTATTTATTTTTTCCTTTTATTTTTTTCATTTAATCTACTGGTTGTATGGTGGCTCGAGGTGTAAAACTGTTTTATTAGAATCTTCTGCTGATATCTTTCGATGTATCGAAAGTAAATTTTTAATATTTAGGTAATTTGATTTGTAAACCCGATGACATAATTCCAACCACTACTTTTTCAAGGTAATTAATCTTTTTAGCGATAGTTATTATATCTAAATACTACTCAAAATTGTTGATATATTTTTTATACTCTTGCATGAGTTCCCAATCTTTAAGTTTTGAGCCACATGTTAAAAATTTAATAAGTCTAAAATACTGAAACTTGATAAAAACGCATATATTAAAGTTTTTGCTTTTTGATGATTCCTATTTAGTTGTTTCGCAAAGTTAATCAGCAGCTTCTATTTTATAGGAAATTTAATTGTATGGATTTAGGAAAAATGCAAAAAAAGTGAGTAAAGCGCTAAATAATCCACCAATATAGGAAAGAGTATCATTCAATGTTGAGTAAGATAGCTTGCAGACTACTTGAGTGCTTGATCTTCTCAATATAATCTTCGCATATACATCCCCTTTCATTTCACTTGGCACTATTTGACTAAAAGAATTTGTGAGGATACCGTTTTTCTTTTTGTGAGATAAACCTGGAAATTTAGCAAATAATATATCATCATCAGTTATTATTGTATATTTTGAAAAATATATGTTGAGTAACCCTCCAAATTTTGGTGTGAATGAAATATAGTTTCTATCCTACAAAAAATAGCTAATCTTATTCTCTGAATCAGGGTTAATCAAAGTGTTAATATAGAATATATTAAGATAGAATGATCCATGTGTTTAAAGATAATTGCTTACAACACTATCGTTTTAACAAGGTCTTTACAAATTGAGAGAAGAGTTACATTTTAATACACGAATGTCAACATATTTAAATATTTAAGAAGTGTATTGTCCTTGCAGCTAAAACTATGGATTTTATATAGGACAAAGAAACTAACTAAAATTAAAGCGTTTGTAGGTGTTTTAGATATTTTAATTTATATTCCATTGACTAATGTTACAAGGTCCTAATGGAATGTTGACAGTTTCATTAATGATAACTTTATCGTTAATTTTTACTATTTTGCGTGCAATGATATCAAATATTCTTTTGTGAGCATTGAGATTGAAATTTTTGATTCTAATTGCAAAATAATTTGGCCTTTTGTTTTTATTTCCACTTGTCGTATTATGAAGTTAAAGGGGCTCGTTAGTTTCCTCTACTGAAGACATCGTCCAAGAAACTTACTTTTTTGTGATGGTTTTGTAAAACGCATTAGAAAATATGCCTATGAATGTAAGAATAATGACTATGCTGCAAATAGATCCAGTGCATGTCGAATAGGAACTTTTTTTATTATAATTGATCAAGTTATTGACCTAAAACTTATCAAATTTGTGGAGAAGATTCATTGTATTTTTTAAATTATTATAAATCTTTTGAATTTTTGTCAACTTAATTTTAGTGGGCGAATATTTGTTTAATAAAATCATTAATCAGTTTTGGGAGAATAATTTTATATGTTTAGAGAACAGATTAAAATAATTATCCTGTTTTATTGAAACTATTAAAAGGCAAAGTACATAATGAGCCCATCTTCTTTCTATAATTTATAAGTATGCATGAGGAAATTTGCCATATCTAATATTTTGTTGCGCGAGTTATTTGGAGTTTACTATTTCGACTTGATACTTTTAGTTATGGCCAACTGGATTTTCAATGCTTATTTGCTTTAGTCATGGTTTTGACGATGATATTTTCAATTTTTTATCTATTACAATGGACATCTCAACTGAGATGGAAAAGGAATACTCCCCTTCTTCTTTCCACACTTGTTATAGACATCATTATAATGCAGTTGATGCTTTTAGTTGTTATAAGGCTTATTAAATTGTTTGGAATTAGTTAAAATTATTGAATATTTAATCTTGAAAAAAAATGAATTCATCATTTTTCAAAAAATATAAAATTCTGAAGTTGTCTTTCAATAGGAATAAATGGGAATAATCTAAGAATTTAAATTACTGTTATAATTTAGACTGATTCGACTGAGGAAAATTCGTCAAATAAGAGGAAAGTTTAATCGTCCATAATTATTACATGAAACGCACCTCCAAACCTATCTGCGAGACAACCTCACCCATCATTGCTCCCACTCCCACCAGACGGAAAGGTAGAAAATAGGAGTCAGCAAAACAATCATTCCAAAACAGTCGCTACTCATCGCGTTCACTCTCTCCGCTTCCGATTTCAAAAGGCAAATGCTCTGTTTCTGCATATAAGTGTGGGTGTGACTACTCCACTGACTCAATCCACTCTTTCAAGAATCATGTCCTCGATGTGCACAGAGGAGAGTTTCTCCAAGGAAGCACTCATTTTCTTTCAGGAATGACCAAAGTTGTCCTACCTTGCATCCAAGATAAACATCAATCCTCTTAGAGTAAGAATGAGTCAACCCTAAAAGACTCTGAATGGAAAACAAGACTCAAGGAATAGCCTCATTAAATATGGTGGAACGGATTTGTGCTGATAAAGAACAGGCTTTTCAAAAGATAGGGGTTTTATTGTGGACATTGTCGAATGCCTTTTGCAAGAACTATTGACTTCATCAATCACTGTCTCATTGAATGTGGATAGCTTTAGAATGAGACTTCCTCGCATTTCGTTTATGATGAGACACACTGGAAAATAAAAGTGAAGAAAAATCAATTCACACTTAAAACAAAACCAAAGCTAATTATCGAAGAACCCAAATCTTACAAACAACCCTAACAATCTAAATCAGACCAAATTTTAAAATATTCTAGCTCCTCAGATTTTTAGAGATAAATTATGACTTTTACAGTTCATTATTTCTCAACTTTTCGAGAAACTCCAAAATTTACATTTATGACGATGTTTATTCATATAAATGATAAGATTATTTATAACAATCGATCATAATAAAATTCTAACATAAAAAATGGAATCTTTAAATGCTTTACCTGTGACAACACTTTTTCAAGAAAATTTGACTTTTACAAGCACCTTTATGTCAATGGGGAGAGGCAAGATGTACGCTCTAGTCTTCTGGTTTTGAATAGGGAAATATTTTATCAAAAAAATTAAGAACAAATGAAGAAATATTTGCAAAGACAAAAATATTCAATATAAAATAGGTGTTTAGATTATGAATTTTTGAAATATTTGGCCAAAAAGAATATGCTCCCTCTAGAATTAGATAATTATTTTCAGTAAACATTGAAATACGAAGGAATCTTTAAATCCTTTTATTTAGAATGGTGTAATTTTTAACTTGGTCACTAATTATTTAAATGCGAAACATGCGGATATATCACTCGATATTATGCTAATTATAAATATTATGAACTGGTTTATAGTCATATATATTAAGGAAATAGTAAGTGCTACAATAAAAATTACGCTTTTATTTACTTAGATGACTTTAAACGAGGCTATACGAGAAAAAAAGTAATTCTAGACCTGAGAAGTCCGTATCTAAAAGATGAAAACTTCATTTGTCCCTGTCAAAAACATATCATCCTCTCAAAAGTATAATTTGTGAATCATGTCGTCAAGTAACACCAAGGAGTCATTCACATCAGATTTTACAGTGAGCCATCCATCTTTGAATGATTTGCATCTCAATAATTACAACTAATTATAGTTATTATCAATATTTAAGATCATTAAAGCAGTCTTTCATTTACATGATTCCGATATCACTATTTATAACTATTAAGCATTGATGAGCCACTTCTTTAGGATAGACCTTGATAATTCAATACAATTTTACTGCTCATTAATTTATGGCAAAATCAAAACATTAGATAAATACTATTTAAAACATTATTTATTTCCAAGCCTATTCATGTTTAGACAAATTATTGGTCGTATTGGCAATCCAATTCCTTGTATTAAAATATTTGTTTTGGATTGAAAAATTCAATTTTATCTGGCCTCAAGTCAATTGTGCTTCAATAGTTGATCTTTTTGAGGGCTAGACCTATCTTGATTCATGGGGCTTCCTACTTTTACATTATTTATTTTTACTCTTAAATACGTAAAATTAGGTGAAAGAACTTTAAATTTTATTTTTTATAAATATAAATATCATTAATTAAATGCGCTAGCAATTTTTACAATAGAAAACACTTCATTCGTCATCAGTAGTATTCAGGGCTCTCTCAAGGGATATCTTATTTCGTTTTAAAAAATTTATCTTTTGATTCTTCTCTTTTTGTTTAAAATGCTTATCGAGATACTAAGTTTAGCACAAATAGTTTACTTCCTGTTGATGAAAATTAGCTGCTAGTTTTATGATGAGTGATACTGTCTTCTGTTCATTAAATTGTCGGGATTTCGATAAGGCATTTATTTCTTATTTGTTTAGCAGGATACCATATTAATGACAATAACGAAGGCAACTGAACCGAATGAACGCAATTGGGGTAGTTCTTTTTATTATTGGCTAAATAATTGTTATTTATTAGATCTATCGTTAGCTGTGAAAGTTTCAATTGACTGAATCCTAATGATAACGAAAGATTACACATGATATTTTATCAAATAAATACTATCTGGACAATAAAAGGAAAATCAATATTTGAGTTCATAAATTCAAAATTTAAAATTATCTTTATTAGATCGTAAATGTATTTCAATAAATTTAAATTTACTTATTTTTTGCATAACTTAATTTTACCGACAATCGAGGCACTTTTAGTCTCCAAGTTATTATTTACTGATTTATTAAAATAAAATTATTTAGACAGCGGATACTTCTTCATTTTATTCGACAGCCATGTTATGCTCTTCTTATTGTATATTAAGCTAATGAATTATCTCAATCATTAAATATAAATAATATTAAATATTATTCTTGCTTCCTGCATTAATATATAAAGTATTGCAATGGGAGCAATAGAAACAAAAGCAGAAATGCTAATCAGAAAATGTGCAAAACAAAATAAGAAATTCCGAAAGTGGGACCAGCAAAAAGACTATTCACAGTTTCATTTCAGTCACTATGATTGGTGAACATTTCCAGTTGACCAAAGAAGCAGCTATGGCAATTAATTTAAAGTCTTCCCTGAACACCACTATGAATTGATAAGGAACAAGCAGTTTATTTAGGCTTTGAGAAGCAACAGCATCCTTGTCTGCAAATCATGGGGATATGACCTTTAAGAAGCCAAACCTTGTGTCGATTTGGGAAAAGATCAGGAATGGCAAAACTGGCCAATTCGACTTTATAAGATGACAAGTTCACTGTAACTCTTTTAGCAAAGAGATCTGTTCAAAAATGCGATTAAATACGGAGTCAGTCTCATCGATCAAGGAGATGATTTCACATACGGTCCAAGAGACATGAAACCATATTTTCGCTAAAACTACACTTATCTATTCCCATAAAACACCAAACAAAAAGAGCTATTGCCTTTAGAAGAGAAAGAAGATAAATAAAGCAAAAAGGTTGAAGATTAGTTTGATCAAATTGGATAAAATTCCATCTAAAAGATAGAAAACAAAATGACCTTAAGTAAATTTTCATCAGATCAATATTAAAAAGGGGAATAAAAAGATATATCTATCCATAGTTGAAAGACAGATTCATTGTATATTATTATTTTTAATTTAAATAAAACCAAAGATATAAATGTCCTTAAAATTATAACTAAAAGTGACAAAAATAAATTTAATTTTTTTCATAAGGCCTAATTGGATAAAAAATGGAAAACTTGGGATTTCCTATATTAAATTTTATTTTATCTAAATTTAATTCTTGGATTCTTACTTTTTATCTTAAATAGATGGTTTTTTATGTCATTCTTTTCTTAGATAATAATGGAACATTTAATCGAAAAGGTAGAACCCATTTGTTGGCAACTATACAATTAAAAGCTGTGATAAATAAATTGTAGGCCATTTTTAATAAAAAATATTGACAAGAGATTCATTTTATTAAAATGATTTATCTTTTATGCAGATTATCATGTTTATATTCTTTAAAGATATTTATTTAATATTGCTTATGATTTATTTTTTTCTGAAAGAATTTTAGTAAACTACTTTCCCGCTTTTTATTAATTTTCAAATTTAATTCATAATTAAATAATATAAATACAGCGCCAATTTTATTTTTATTACCATTATTTATTTGTTGTTGATTATGCACTACTAAATTGGACTCCTTTGTCAAGACCATTAAGTGAGAAACTAATTCCTTGTCAAAATGTTTAAAACTTATGGTTCTCAGTTTAACCGTCTTTCTTCAGGAAAATTCATTCAAGACATCTCGGAAGAGACATTAGGTCAAATCATATCAAATTGTTCTGTAATATAACTATCAAATTGGAAATTGAGTGTATAAAAATCTGAATTTTCAATTATTTGTGAATTCAATTAGGAAAAATCTTAAATTGTATTCATTATTTTTCTTCTTGAATTTGGTGAGGAAATTTAAAATAAAGCAATCGGCATTTTGAAAAATGACTATTTTAATCATCTGCCCTTGCTGGTGGTCATTAATACGCCCTTAAATATTAAGGAAAAAAATCTTAAAAAATACAAGCAAAAGGTCATTAATTCACTGAAAGAAGCAAAAATAGAAGCACATTATGATATCATAGTTGATATTTGTTTAGTAGATTCTTCTAACTGTCTTGGAGATACTTTGATTGACTAATGGATGAAAATTGTGGAAAAATTAAACAAAAAAGAGGATGCTAAATTATCTACAGATTTATTATAGAAATAGATACAACAATAAAATTTTGCTGAATAATATGAAAATGCAATTGATGGACTAGACCTTAAGTCAACAGCCACAAATGCTTTGATGTCTCTCTTAAATAAATTTACTATTACAACTCCTAATTAATGCTTAGAGTAGCTGATATTAGGAAATTTTTAAGTTGCAGAAAAAATGGTCGATAAAGTACAAAGAATCAAATTTAACCATGCTATTTCTCAATGTAAAGAGTATTAAAAATTTGTTGATCATTACTTAGGAATTGAACAAGAAAAGAAAAATCCTAAAATAAATTTAAAAGATATAGCAGTTACTGAATTAAATAAAATAGCTAAAAAATATCAAATAAATTAAAAATAGCCGTGCTTTGCTCACATATTCGAGAATAATTTTGAAGAAGCTGCATTAGAAGTGAAAAGAATATACAAGCAATAATTTATTAAAGACTTAGAGGAATGCAAAGTATTATCAAATTATTTTCAGTTTATATAGAATATTGGAATCAATGAATCTGTTCACCTATGAGAAAAAGCTTAAAAGGCTGTTTTGGCTTTATTTAACGGCTATGAGGTTAGATTTGTGCCATAATGTCTCAAAGATTTGCTGGAAGGAAAATTGGATTCCATTTTATCTTAGATTCCTTAAAGTAGAAGAATAAGATTTTCAAAAAACGTTTATAATTGCTAAGATCTTCAGAAATATCTAAATTTTATAAATTCTTCAAGATAAAAATGTAATAAATAAATAGCTCGGAAAGCCATTTTAAAAATTTTGAATAAATTTAAAATTAGAGATATTGAGGTGAGTTGTGAGGAAATTTTAAATAATAATTGGGAAAATGTTACTTTAAGAATAAAAAGAGTAGATAAAGAACCTTTTAAAATATAAATTCAAAATTGTATTTAACTTTAGTAATATTTAAATTCTATCTCACATCGAGATGATTTACTGAAAAAATAGGCATAGCTCGAAATGATAGAGTTATTACTAAGGCATGGAGCTGTTTATATTGATTAATTTTTGGCAGATCTCATAGCTGGAAATGAAGAAAAAGTAATAAAAGAGTTACCCAAAAATAAACAGAATCCTTTTCGCCAAGATTATGCCAATTGTTAAAAAATTAAATGTTATCTTTCATCTCTCCAAACTCAAATCCAGCTAAGCGAGGGAAAATAGGAAAAATAGGATGAATAAAAAATGGAGAAAATATAAAAAAGCAATATAAAATATGAAAGCAACAAAATTGATTTAAGTCAGAGCAAGATGTTGAGCCGTAAACTCCTTGATAGATAAAGATCATAAGTGAGATAATTGAAATAGAAATAATAAAAATTCGAAAATAATTACTTGGAAGATTCATTTAAAGGACTAAAAATAGAAAAATAATTAAATAATGAGGCATCTAAATAACTTTTGAGATAGAAAGCCATTAAGGCAATTAGAAATATACTCACCAATTATGAAATAAAGGAGCCTTAAAAATGCTTGGAAGAATTAATTTCAAATAATCTTAAAAATGCTCTTTTTTACCTAAAAAGCAAAGACAAAAAACAATTGTAAAGATAAATTTTATTATGCAATTAATATCAAATTTTCTTAAGCACATAGCAGCACAATTATTGCAAAAAATAGTCCCTTTTACCAATTGATAAAAAGACCGAACTTCGAAAAAATGCTTTTAAATAATTAGAATAATTGCTAGCTTTTTATAATGTTGGAGAGATAAAAGTTAATGTATAACAAATAATAAATAATAAAACTTAAAAAGTTGTTTCTCGAGTAAATTCAACAAAAAGATTACAATTCAAGTAAGATTTATTAAAATGTTAAAATTTTTAAAAATATATTTCGAGTTGTTCGCCAGAAGAAATGAATTCTAAAGAATTTCAAAAAATGTTAATTTAATAAAAAAAATAATCGGTTAAATCAATCATTCACGAAAAATATGAAAAAGAAGTGCTAAATTCCTAGTAATAAGATGAAGAAATTAAGGAAGAAAAACCAAAATAACTCGAAGAATATCAATAATTATAAAATTAGGAAAATTCAAAAATTCAAGAAAGTCTTCTTAAATAAGCTGAACAGTCTCTAATTTAGATCCTTAAAAAATATAATGTGAAATAAACAAATGAATGTTTGAAGTAAATTTTTAAAGAGGATTTTTAAAACGTCAAAAAAAATGTTCGGTTTATTGCTAGAGATCATTTTTTGAAATAGATTTAAAATTGCCTTTAATATCAAAAATATAAAAAGTCAATTAATCCGAAAGATTAAAATCATTTCATAAAAATGTAGGCTGCGAAATCAGTGAGTTTAATCCTATAAAAATTTGTAGCTGATGTAGATGAATGTCTTAAGTTAATCTTAGAAAATAATATTGAATAAGTGAAAAATGAGGTCAAGACATAAAAGCTTGCTCAATTTATTCAATAGCTAAAGGATTCTAAATAATATCAGAGATATCTGAAAACAATTTCAACCGATGAAAACACATAAATAAAGTCAAAAATTAAAAATATCCTTGTTAACAAAAGAGTTAATTAAACTTTACATGAACAAATTATATCATAAATTATTGGTGGAAAATTTACTACTGTAAAAAAATTGGTTAAACCTGAATTATATTATTGTATCATGGGTGAACTTCTTTAATAAAACGATGTCTTGGCATTCTTGAAACAAAATGAAGAAAGATTTATTGGAGCTTTACCTTATTTTTACTTTTTTGTCAATTCAATCACTCATTTAGAAGAGATAATTTATCAAATTATTTCTCCTGTTGAACATCCCATTTCGAAGACTAATAAGAATTTATGGCTCGTGGTATATTTCAGCAAATAGCAATTAGATAAACTGAAAATGATATAAGCAGAGATTCATTAACTGAAATATCTTTACCAAATCTTAAAAAGTGAGTAGTGTAATCTCCTATCTCAATTATTATAATAAATTTTACAGATTATCTTGATAAATCAAGAAAAATAAATGTCAGTCTATAAAAAATAACATCTTGAATCATTAAATATGGATATTTAATAAATTAATCAAAAACTAAAATAATTTGCAAAATAAAAAGAGCGTGTAACCTTAAACAAACATAATTAAATCATAAAACTAAATGATAATAGAAATATGATATTCAAGAAATTAAATATAAAAAGCTTAGATTAATTAGCAATAAACTATACAAAACAGCTTGCCATAAAAAGCTGCAGATGGGAAGATCTAACAATGGCTTTATAAAGATAAAAACACCAAATTTCCAAGCTTTTCTCTTCAAATGATATAATTAAATATCTAAAAGAAAAGAAGACAGAGTTAGTATATGAAAAATATTTAATTTTTTATACTTTTCATAAATAAGTAATATAATCTTTAAAGGTTCCAATCTCTTTTTAGGGGTATATTACCAGCATCATGTTAAGTGAGGTCATTAAAAAAAGCTATATTTATGAATGTCTCGCAAAGACACTAAAAAAATAGGAAAATTAATTATTTGCTGAGCTAATATATAAAGATTAAGTCTTGCCTATTCAAAATGATAACTCAGAGGTGAAAAAACCTGACAAAATATAAGTCCATAAGAGCATTTTCATTCCTTTAAAATTTAGAAAAAAAATATTCAAAATAAACATTTCAAAAAATGTATCATGCTAATCTTTAAAAATAATTATTGTTAATAAATTGAAAGAGGAAAACACTATTATCAAAAAAGAGGACATTGCTTTCTATGCTATCTTTGGAGAAGAAACTAATTTAGTCTAAATAAATGATTAAATCGAGCATTTGTAAATGTAGCATAATGGGACATTAAAATTGATTCGAATTAAACAAAGAATATCATTAAATGTTTTTTATTAAATTGAATCATTTCAATTTATTCTATAAGAAGATAAAACCATTGATGATATTAAAAGATAAATATATGAAAATACTAAAATTCCTTTAAAATCACAAAGTTTGCTTTATGCATTTGGTGATAAAGAGTAAGAAGTGTTTTGTCAAACATTGGAATAAATTAACCCAAATTCTAATAACCTTACTTTTACACTGATCAGCAAAATGAACTTATAGCATTATGGGTTCCATGAAAATTATAATTTAACTTTCTAAGATTATACTTAATTTTTCATCGAAAAGGATAGTGATATGAAAAATATGATAGATTCATGTACCCTGAAAAAAGATGAGTAAAAGCCGTTTTTTAATCAATTAATCCGTTTCTTATACTCTGCAATTAAGAGAAGATTTTCTTTAACACATATAACTAAAAAAGTTCAGGAAAAGTTAGTGGACAAAAATTCTCAATAGATTTGGTCAGGAAATGACTTCAGTTAGCATTTTTTAATTTACTATATTTTGTATAACTCTGACTAAAAACTGAGAATAGAGTTGATGAATATTCTCAAAATCAGAATTCCTTTACCTTTGTATTTTAAGACTTTTAAAAATATAAATGATATCAAAGAAGAATGGATGATAAATGAAAATATTTTGTGGTTAATACACTCTGGATTATGCATTACTTCTATGGGACTGCATACTTAAAATGTTGAAAAAGAAAAAGGAAAAACATTTTTAAATAATCTGATATTCTTTAGCAACTTTCAGTAGTCAGAATTAAAACATCCTATTAGTCACGGGTGCCCTGAAATTTTATTAAAAGCTTTAGGAAATATAGTGCCAGTAAACATTATTGATGTTCCCTCCCCAAGTCCAGATAATATAGTGGATAAAATTTTGGAGGTTACTAACATTCTGCTGATTCATTCATGGAAAGGAAAAATAGAATCTTAAAAAATAATTGAATAAATAAAACAAAAATATAATATTACTTATGTAATTTGTTTTTTACGTGATTGCAAAAATAAATAAGAAACCATCGAAAAAGTTAAGAAAGCTAAGTTTGATGAAGATCCTTTTGTTGAGCTTCATAACTTAAAAGAAAATTCTATGAATAAAAAATAATTACCTTTTCTTAAAATTTTAAAAGAAAAAATTTGGGATATTAGTAACAAAGTCATGAAAAATGAATAAATATCAAAGAATATCTCTAGACTATTTTAAAATACATTATTTTAAGATTTTGAGTTACTATTATTAAAACTTAAATTACGATTTTTTTAAATGAAAGTTGTTATAAATAATTATGAGAAAATCAAAGATCTTAAAAAAGAAAGAAACTCACAAAATTCAATCAAATAACTTTAGACAGTAAAATAATAAACTATTAACAGGAAAATTGCTCCTGAACTAGAATAAATATTGCTATTTTTATCTTAACATAAAGATTCTTTCTAAATATTGATGCTGAGATTTAGAGAAATGCTGAGAGAGATTAAAAATTAGGAATAAAGAAAATATTATGTTATTAAACAATACAAAGTCAAAATAAACATGCTTCCCAAAGATAAAAAGTAATAATTTTAAAAGCTTGTCTCGCAAGCTATCAAATAAATAGAAGCCTTGCCTAAAATGATAAAAGTATCTAAAAAATGTACTTCAGCATAAATGATTGAAGAATTGTCACATATCTTTGATTATTTTGAGAATGACATAAAATCAATGTTTTTTACTATATAATTGGTGTGGAGATAAATTCAGTATTTAACAACATTAGACCCGAATATTAAGCTTGGAGAGACCTACCTTATTGATTTTCTCATTGATGCGAAGAGAAAAGAAATAGCTAATAGTCAACCCTTTGAGCTATTGGATGGAGATTTATTGTAAATGCCAAAGAATATTGTTCAAAAAGTATTTGAAGGAATTAAAGATAAAGTGGCTGTAATAACTATTTTAGGTCCTCAAAGCTCTGGCAAATCCACTCTTCTTAATTTTTTATTTGGATGTGATTTTGGTACAAGTGAAGGTCGATGCACAAAAGGGGTTTATGGTACCTATTTTAAATTTTCAAACAGTTTTCTTCCGAACTGTGATGGAGTATTTCTCATTGATACAGAAGGTCTATTTGCTACCCTAAATAAAAAAGATACAACTAGAAGAAAAGACTTTGATTCAAAATTAGTATTATTTTGCCTTGCTGTTTCAGATTTTGTTATCATTAATACCAAAGGAAATTTAGATAATCAATCAGCTCAAATTTTAAAATCAAGCATGGATAGATTTTAAGCTCTTACACAATAAAATATTGACTGGCCATAAATATTTTTAATTTTAAACCAGAATAATTCAGCCAATATTATGGCCAGTGAAGCTGATATTAATAAATTGAGATAATTCTTTAGTTGCCAAAATTCATATTCACTGAATCAGGCTTACAATTTAACTGAACTTACTAAGAAAGATATAATAATACTTCCAGAATAATAAAATTTAGTTAAAAAATAACCAAGGGAATAATTTTTAACTTTAACTAATCAGTTACAAAATTCTCTTTTTGATAAAATTGAATCTAAAACAATGAGACCCATTGGCGCTGTCATTGATCTTATGGAAAGAGTTTGGAGTACAATTGAGGCGTATCCTGAACTGGGAAAAACTATATCCAAGAAACTTCAGGATTTATAAAACAGAATTAATGAATGGAGAATCAATAAGATTGAATTTTTAGCAAGCGAAAAAGATAAAATATTTGAAGATTTTAAACAAAACAACATCAATTAAAAAAAGTGCCAACAAATATTCTTTGACACGATTTAAAATTTGGATAAGGAATTTCAAAATAGTTTCCTCTCTGAAAAATAGCTAAATTCTATGGCTGAGGATGAAAGAATTAAAATAGAACTTGAAAAAACAAAATCTCAACTCACTTTTTAAGCAATTAAATATTAACTAAATTCTCAGATAAAGGATTTATAGAAAGATAGATTAGCTTAGAGATGTAAACTAGAAGGAAGTTAATATGAAAAATAAGCAATTAGAAAAGTAAAACAATTGCAGAGAGAATAAAAAAGGGAACTATCAAACTAGGAAAAGGAAAAATACTTTGATCAAGCCTTTAATAAATCCTTATAAAAAATACAGCTAATTTCCTCTCCAAATGAACAATTATAAAAAAGTTTCTAAAGAATTATTGAGTTTTATGCAAATGCTGCAAATACAACAAGTATCAATAAAAACAAAAAAGATATTAATACAAAAAATGTCGGACTTCCAAAAGCTGAATGGAAATGCTAAATAAATCTGATATATTTAGAATTTTCAAATAAAATTAAAAACAATATTTTTAAACAGTTAGGGAATTAGAGTAATAAATATATTGAATTCAGAAGAAATCCACCAACAAAGGTTCTTGATGAATCTGCAAAAACAGATGCCAAACTTTAATATTTTAGTATGAGAAATTATTTCTAGAAAAAGAAAGTGAGTATTTATTTTGAAATAGATGAATATTCTTTAATGCATAGCTTAAAAATGGATTTATTAAGAAATTAAGTGGCAGGAACCTTTACAAAACAAAATAAATTTGAAAAACCAATCAATTATATTTTTAAAACAATAAATTCATTTTTTTCTGGATATGGATTTCAGTTGGATAATTTGAAAAATTTCTAGGAATATTTTAATTATTATTTTTATTGGACGTTTTTTAAAATATTTCGTACAGAGCCAGAGTTGAGGATAAAAATATTATCAGATTATGAAATTAATATTGAAAAAAATAAAAATGGGAAATTAAAGAAAAGGAAAAGAAATAAAAAAAATAAAACTCCGAAATTGATCAATCAATAGATAAAAAAGACCTCACAATCTGTCAGTAGATATTTACCACCTCCTGCTTATTCTTACTCTTTGTTTCCCAATCCAGGACTTTCATATCAGTAATAAGATATTAATCACTCTTATTCAGATGACTAACCTGAAGTTGAGGAGGATAATAAATATGAATAATAATAATAAAAATATAATTGTTAAGAATAATCAGAAATTAAGGAATTTATTAATATTTATATGTTTCAAGATAAGTTTCAGAATGACAAGTATAGTTTAAGCAATCGTTCCACTTGGACATTCATATCCAAGTGTCTCAAATAAATTATTTTATGGGAAAATATTCAAGATAAGATAAAAAGAACAAATGAACATGATGTCATCAAAAGAAATTTTAATTAAGAAATAAATCGCAGTTTAAATGCTGACCTTTAGCCTTTGGGGCTCAATATTTCATGCTTTGACTATTATGAATATATTTGCCATCAAAAATAATTTAAATTTAATTTTAAAAGAGCAGGACCAGTCAAAATATATGAAAAATAAAGCGATTTTTTCCAAAATTTGCAAAAAATAAAAAAATTTGATTATAATAAAATTCGCTTTTCTCTGAAAAAAAATAGCTTCAAGTCGTCTTATCTTGTGCAAATTGGATCTTACTATTAATAAATTTTTGAAGTTTTACCACAATATACAAATACGAAGTAACTGCAAAAATATATTTCAAATGAAAGTAGCATAGTTTACTCTAACCTCGAAAGTGATAATATGAAACAATTTGTATACAATGAGCTAATCTGCAAAAAGGCATTTTTAAAACTTTTTACCAATATTGATAAAATTATCAATAAATCTCCAGACTATCTAAATCTTAGTACAATTACAAATATTTATATTGATGTGAATAAAGAAATAATAGAGTTCAATAATGATCTAAATCAAGTTAGCCACAAATTAACATTGTTATTTACTGGATACATTCATCTTTATGCTATCTATTTAACTTGGAAGAAAAATTCAGAGAGGGGTTTGAAAGAAGCAAATAAACCTTATTTCAATATGTTATAAACCAGAGTAGATAAATTGAATTTATTTATCTTAGAAACGTCTAATAATGACAACATCAAATCATAAGGATAATCAGACAGATTTTTAAATTAAGTCCTTTAGCATTTAAAAAGTATTATCCAAGATCATAAATAAAAAATTAACAAGAATGAAGCTCAAAAATTTAAGCAATAATATCCTCGACCCAAAATTCAGGCAAAAATTGATCAATAATACTTTTCTCTTTTATCAAAGCCTGAAGATTGGATTAACTATTTAACTGATCCTGCAAAAGTGATCGAATAAAAATATGAATCTCTAACGAATTATTCAATTTCTTGTCTGGAATTTTAATATTAAAAATGTGAAAAGGTTACTTAATTATTCAAATAATTCAAATAAATGTTTAAATTACTGCTGTAAAAACTAAAGATAATGAACTTAAATCAGGACACTATGCACACTGATATTTTTAGTATTATTAAAAAAACTCAAAGAGAAAGTTCTGTAACAGACTCTGGAACATTATAAATAATCAATACTTTAGTAATGATTTTTTTGCTTGATCTCCTTGTTGGTGATTAAAAAAATATATATATCGAAAGTGATTTTAATTTGGAAATAAAATAAGGATATAATATCAAAATCATAAGATAACCTACTCCAATTTTTCAGTCCTTAGTTAACAAGTTGCTAAAGCAGAAAATGTCAATCACTCGCCTTTTTACCTTTGTAGAAATGGTTGAGAAAAAACTTCAATAAAAAGAATTTGTGAATGGAGTATAAGTGCCAAAATTTTAAACAAGTTTTAAAAAGTTAATGATTGCAACCCCAGAAGACGAAGAAAAGTATAGATCTTTAGTAGTTATCAAAATATGTCAATAATTATGCCCAGGCTGTCAAAGGATATGCGGAGTTGAGTAAGCTCATACTAATAAACATGAATGTAGATATGGTCATCAAATGAGAGCTCTCGGAGGAGTCAAACTTAATAATCAATAAGCTTCTGTAATAAGATGCGAGGATGTTCCCCTCATGAGCCCAATTTAATTTAATGGGAGAAAAATGACTTGGAAATAATTTAAATAATAATGGGAAAACAGAGCTTAAGGATCCTGGAAGTTTGATGATCTGAAAACTGACCCCAACAAATAACTTTTTATGAGAGCTTGGGATATTACAGGAGAATTAATTTGCAAAAAATATTAAATGAAATTTGTGAAATCAAATGCGGTAGAACTACAAAAACAGATGTTTTCAATGTAACCCATTCACTTTATTTTTGCCTTAGATGACTCTGGATCAATGAGTGGAAATGGATGGAATGATTTAATGGGAGCCTTTAAAGCAGCAATTCATAATTTACGAAAAATGGAAGATTCATAATCGTTATTTAGGATTTCAATCTTAGTTTTTAATTCAAATTGCAGATTATTTCAATAAAATGCTACTCCAAATAGTGTTAACTTAAATATTGATTTTCAAAGTGGAGGGACAGAATTTGCTTATGCTTTTGACATGGCATATCAATTAATGATAAAATATGTCGTCAATTAAAGGATAAAATTTGTCTTTATGACAGATGGGGGAGACTAGTATCCATCGAAGCAAGTAAATCAAATCAAATAATTGAAAGATCAATATCCAAATAAAATATAATATAATGGTATCGAATTTCACTCCAGTAGTCAAACCATGAAGCTAATAAGCCATGAACTCGAAGGAAAAAATACAATTTCCTATAATATGGCCCAACTGACATCTGCTTACATTGAAATAATTAACAGAAAATGATTAAATTCAATTTATATCATCTATAATTTTAAAATATTATCAATAAAAGTTGTAAATAATTGTATATACTATCTAATTATATCTTAATTACAAATCAATAAATATGCAATCAATTAAATATAAGAATGAGAGACTTTAAAAATAAACTTCAGGAAATTTAAGTCACGCTTTAAGATATTTTCTACAATTAATGAGTAGAGACAATAGTCTTTTCTTTCTTATAACAGAATAGAAACATTTTTTACAATATATTTATACTTTTAGATATATTTATAATCTTTTCACTGCATATTGCTTCATATTAACAGTTATTATTTACAATTTACATTTTTATTTAATTATTTAACTAGACCTTTCTTCAAGTTTTTTTATCGCAGCATTTTTTAAAGAAATTTTAGATTGTCAAAGTATTTTATATTCAACAAACTAATTTATAGGATTTCGTTAGTATTATATTGAAGCAAACATTTTTTAATATAGATCAGTTAAAAAAATTTATGCTTTTGCCATTTATAAAAATAAAAATAAAGTAATCAGTTTCGAGAAATGATAATATAGGTTAAGCTAATGAGATATATTAATTTTAAATAGTACTAAATTACAATAATCTTAAAATATAATTTACCATGAGCATAATTTAGACTAATTTTACTAAAGAAAATTCGTCAAATAAGGGGGAAGTTTAATTGTCCATAATTATTACATGAAACGCGTCTTCAAGCCCATCTGCGAGACAACCTCATCCATCATTGCTCCCACTCCCACCAGACGGAAAGGTAGAAAATAGGAGTCAACAAAACAATCCTTCCAAAACAGTCGCTACTCATCGCGTTCCCTCTCTCCGCCTCCTAATTAAAAAGACTAATGTTCTGTTTCTGCATACAAATGTGGGTGTCATTACTCCACTGACTCAATCCACTCTTTCAAGAATCATGTCCTCGATGTGCACAGAGGAGAGTTTCTCCAAGGAAGCACTCATTTTCTTTCAGGAATGACCAAAGTAGTACTGCCTTACCTCCAAAATAAACACCAATCATCTTCGAGTAAGAATAAGTCAACCATAAAAGACTCTGAATGGAAAACAAGACTCAAGGAATAGCCTCATTAAATATGGTGGAACGGGTTTGTGCTGATAAAGAACAGGCTTTTCAACAGAGAGGGGTTTTATTGTGGGCATTGTCGAACGCCTTTTGCAAGAACTATAGACTTCATCAATCACTGTCTCCTTGAATGTGGCTAGCTTTAGAATGAGACTTCCTCGCATTTCGTTTATGATGAGACGCACTGGAAAATCAAAGTGAAAGAAAATCAATTCACACTTAAAACAAAACCAAAGCCAATTATCGAAGAACCCAAATCTTACAAATAACCCTAACAATCTAAATCAGACCAAATTACAAAAGCTCCAAACTTCTAAGATTTCAATCGATAAATTATAAATTTTACTGTCAGTTATTTCTCAACTTCTCAAGAAACTCCAAAATTTAAATTAAGGGCGATTTTTATTCATATAAATGGAAATATTATTTATGACAATCGATCAACATAAAATTCTAGCATAAAAAGTAAATTCTTTAAATGCTTTACCTGTGGTAGCACTTTTCCAATTAAATTTGATTTTTACAAACACCTTTATGTCAGTGGGGAGAAGCAAGATGTACGCTCTAATCTTCTTGTTTTTAATAGGGAAATACTTTATCAAACAAATCAAGAACAAATGAAGAAACAATTGCAAAAACAAAAATGTTAATCGCAAAATAGGTATTTTGATTATGAGTTTTTGAAATATTTAGGCAAAAGGAATATGCTCCCTCTAGAATTAGATACTTATTTTCAGAAAACATTGAAATACGAAGGAATCATTAAATCCTTTTGTTTTGGATGGTGTAATTTATAATTAGATCACTAATTATTTAAATGCGAAGCATGCGGACATATCACTCGATATCATAAAAATAGTAACTATTATGAACTGATTTATAGTCATATATATTAAGGCAATAGTAAGTGCTATAGTAAAAATTATGCTTTTATTTGCTTAGATGACTGGAAGAGGGATTATACGAGAAAGCAAGTAATTCTAGACCTGAGAAGTCCGTATCTAAAAGACTAAAACTTTATTTGTCCTTGCCAAAAAGATATCATCCTCTCAAAAGTATAATTTGTGAATCATGTCGTCAAGTAACACCAAGGAGTCATTCACATCAGATTTTATAGTACACCATCCATCTTTGAATGATTTAATCTCCAATAATTACAAATAATTTATAGTTATTACCAACGTCTAAAAGAATTAGAACATTTTAGATATGATTATAACATTATTATTCTATAGTTAATAAGGATTCATAATTACTTCTTGGAGTAAGACTTTGCTTCTATGATAAAATCTTACTTCACTAGATTTATAGTAAAATTTACAAATTATAAAAAATTATTTCCATTACTTAAGTAAATAGTTAATGTTTTGAAAATTTATTCATCATCATTTGCCTAGAATTACTTGTACTCAATATTTCTGTCTCAAATCTAAATATTTAATATTATCTGATATCACGTAGACTGCACCTCAATATTTAATCTTTTTGAAATTGAACCTAAGATAGATGGCTGTAACTCCAAATCACATGCCTAAATTTATTATTCTCATATTGGAATACATACAATGCAAAACGAAAAGTTTCTTCTAATAAATTTAATACTCACGTAAATATGATTGATTAATCCAATGTGTGCAATTTCAATTTTTAGCAATCGAAAGATTTATTCGCCAGTAATTGTTATGTAAATTTGCATAAATTATAGATTACGCTTGTGAATCCTACTCAAAGATTTTCAGCCTGATTTTGTAAAAGGATGTTTTCTTTGGAATCCAATTCTAGATTATTTTATTGCATTTCATCTTTTTTTTGTTGAGATTCACTAAATTATTTACCTGCATTAACTTGAGACTAAATAATATTTGAGTATCATTTTAGAGGCTCGAACTTTTCTAAACTAGTTATACTTGATGCACTTCTGTATTACTGGCATTGTTTTCATGGGCGGCTGCTGGCCTTAAAATTTTGTTTTTTAATTAATTACAATATTTAAAGAGATCCTTTGCCAATTGAAGATATTTTTACTTTGTTGTTTTGCTAATTTTGTGATGGATGATATTTTTCTCGTAAGAAGCAAAAATTTGTCTCTTAAATTGTTAATATTTTTCGATAAAGCTGACATTTAGATATTTTGTTAACGGGGAGATTATTTTAATTGCGATAACTGATTCCTCTCTCCATCGTAGTACTAATGCGACTATTTGATGGGTATTGATTAAATTATTTTTATTCATTAGAATAGACTGTATCTTGAGTTATAATATGGTACAGATGATTATTTTATCAAGGAAATTATATCGAATCAATAAAGGCTAAAATAAAGAATAAAAAGCTAGTTGAAAATATTAAAGAAAAATATTGAGGATTAGTAAACAAATATTTGAGGTTTCTGGCGATTATTAATTTGCTGGGATTTATGAACAATTTAGACTTAATTGTTTCGCAGAACAAGTTATCTTGCGAACAGGTTTAAAATAGATTGTACTGTTAATGATATGATGAAATCTTCAAAGATATTATTTACTTTTCACCTGATTCATCGAATCAAAATAATTTCGGCAGATATTTTCTTTTTTAATAAATACAAATAAGATAGTCTTGGCTAATTTTAACTTCAAATAGTAGTTGATGATATATTCGAAAATTATCCACTTTATTTAATGAGCGTAAAGATTAATAAAAAATAGTCTTCAAGCATATTCAATATATTTTTAAAGAATATCACCATCTGAACAATACAATTATAAAAGATAAAAATGTTTTCTTTTAATTCAGCCTTTGAGCTTATATGGACATTCATCCATATTCTAACAAGCAATTTATTGATACTATTATATATTGGTTAATTACAAATTTATTTGGAAAACTTGTGTTTAATCGAATAGAACAAATGAAGAATAGCCCATTTTGCTCCAATAATTCATCTACTACCATTCTCTCCAGCTAAAACGTTTCCTTTCATAAAGAAGATGCCAAAACCAACCGCAACCGCGATATGGAGCTGCTACAGGAAAAGGTAAGAGAACTTCAATGTATGTTAGCAGCAGCAATTCGTGATCAAAATGAACTGAAAAACAAATAAAATAAACTACTTCTTACCCTATAGGAGAGAAGAGAAAAACTGAAACTTAGAGTTGACTAGGAGGCATCACCCGGAAATGAATGGTATCGGACTTTGAGAAGAAAATCTTATTTTGAAGAATAATTAAATGGAACGAATGAGTTTAGTGAAGATCTATGTAATCATTTGAGAAAACATCAAATTCAATTTAGCAACTTAAATAGTGTACAATCTTCCTCTGCTGCACAAACACCAGAAAGACACTCATCTCCTGAAAGGTTAGAGGATAGATCCAGTCTTAATAGCCATCAAACATCAAGATTTTGCCCAGCCTCTCCTAAGTTTAATAACTATCCCACCAAAACAAAAAGACAAAGTCGTGGGACTTCCGCTTTCAAAAGCAATATTAATGTATTTTATCCAGCTAACTTTCCCTCCAATGTAACTTCGACAATTGAATAGATATGGTAAGAGGTTCGGCCAAGCAAAACCAAATTTATATAACCAACTGGCTAAATTAAAATTCGCAGTTTTCTTTAATGATAATTTGATTTGTATATTATTTTGACATCACTGCTTCCAATAACCCGTTAACTTAGTGAACAATTTCTCACCTGCATTGCTGAGAGCACCTTTTATATTTTCCATGGTCTGGTTGGACTGCTATTACTATTTGTTGAAGAAGGCGGAACTAGAAATAGAGGTCGATGCTGCAAATTTATTTAAATTTTGCTTCAGGGTGACATTACTAAATCAGCATAGAGATACTCGATGGAGGTGTCTTTGAACTGTTCGGAAGAAATTGTCTTGAGGTTAGTTTGCAGTTTTAGCTATTCCATCTTCTTCTTCACTTCCTCCTATGACAATTATTTTGGCTCATCTATTTTCACTATTGGAGGAGCAATCGCGTTATTCTGGCTGGATGCAGCTTCATTTTCGGTCTCTACCACATCGATCTTCTTCTCATATTCCTTAACGATTTTATCTTTTTCCTCGATTGGGACTCCATCATCAAAGGCCAAACTCTCAAAATTCTCTATATTGATTTGTTTAGCTCCGATCTTCTTCTTTCCCTTACCCTTTTTAGGCTTCTCAGGGGCTTGTTCGACTACTTCAGTTGCTGATGGTATTTATACTTTTTTTTACTCGACCTTATTCTGATTTTAGATCTCATTAAAGAAATCATTGAGTGCTTTCTTTTAGGGTTACACCTGCTTGGTCTTGCCTCCTCCAAGTAACTAGAATTCTACCTCCTCTGTCAATGCAGCCCTATACTGTTGAACAATTGCTGATTTGTAGTCAATGTGTCTATTGTTAGCCGTGATGACTCCTCTTTTGCGGAAATATTCAAGTGCTCGAGTGTTTCCTCCCTTTTGCATATAGAGAAGTTGCTTTTGATTCCAGGCATCGAGGTTAATAGACTTAATGAAGGAGTAGATCACACCATACTGGCGATGCTTTCCTGCGCAGTCAAGACAGAGATGGATTCCGAGGTGTATGGAGGCCCATTTAGGGTTCTTCTTTTCACAATCTAAGCACATCTATATTGTTTCGACAGTACGTTATTTTCGTTAATGCTACGCAGTTATGCGAATAGTTTGTCCCTTGCCGCCTCATCAACTTGCTGATTTAGGATTGAAGTACTTGTTCTCCGGGCTTGGTGCTCATCAAATCGACAGAATATAATATAACAACATACGTGTGATAAGGACTTTAATTCAAAGCCTAGCGCTCCTCTCACTGCTTGCGAATTTGATTAGCATTTTCTTCAATATCAGCCAACAAATATCTCATTTAAGCGCAATATAATCAAAAAATATCATGACCGTTTTTATTCAATAATTTATCCATTTTTCCAAACACCAGTAAATGCTTTCTTTGAACTACGGTAAGTACCATCACCATGTTTGGTACCGTTAAGCCAGTAGCCTTCATAGGACTATCCGTTGGGATAGGTCATTATGCCAAAACCTTCCCTCTTGCCATTTTTGTAATCTCCCTTATATCTGTTGCCGTTAGCCCAGATATACTCCCCTTCTCCATGCATTTAATTATTTTTCCACTGCCCACTATAGGTATCTCCATTTTAGTTCTGCATATTTCCATCACCCTCAAGCTGATTGTTGCTAAATTGTCCCTCGAAGATACAACCCTTTTGCATCAACACTCCCTTGCCATGTCTCTTCCTATTGACGAATTCTCCATTATATCTACTTTAATCAGCATAAACAGCCTCACCCCTTCCATTAGGCATGTTGTTCTTCCATTGGCCCTCATATTTATATCCAGTCTTATCCATATATTTTCCATATCCATCTGCTACATTATTTTTTAAATCTCCTTAATAATAACTGCCATCTGCACGGATATATCTTCCCCGTCCATTGCATCTACCATTATTAAACTATCCCTATAAATAATCGCCATTATCAAACTAAAGAGACCCAACTCCATTTGGTTGTTAGTTTGCCATTTCCCCACAGTAATGAGCTTTTAAGGCCTCAATATAGATACGCTATTCACCTTCAAAATTTATCCTTCTGAGGTCAGACATGTGGGGAAGTTGAGAAAGTCTCGATTTAACCATATTACTGGTGAGATTATCGTTCCGACGCAAACTGCTCGTTAGAGATTTAAGGAACTTCGATTCATTCATTTGTTTAGTTAAGCCAGTTTATTCGAAAGGCATGCCTGTCGAGGCAGGGGAAATTGAAGGCTTAATAGATTCAGGCTCAAAAGTGTGTTCAACACCATTGCATGTTTGTCCCATTGTGAAAAGTATCAAATTTCTATTTATTAATATAAATTCTTTAGAATTCATAGATAAACATGCAAAACCATACTATCATATTCATATTTTATGTATTTTATAAAGCTAGGAGCATTATTTAACTGGAAGATTAATCATAATTTAAGCAATCAACACTATCATGCGAACACCATGTCTCCCACAGTGTCGAACTCCACATAAGGAATAACTCCGCTAATGAATCTAAGGAAAATTAGTAGAGCATAGTGAGATTAAACCTTATGCCCGCTTTGGCTCATTGAATCAGATATGGTCTTGAGCACAGCTGCATGACGACAGGGGTGAACTGTTGGCATCGTCACGCCTCCCTCCATGAAAGGGAATGTCTACATTGTTAACGTTTTATCCAAGTATTATCTAGTGATGTCGTATCTGATGTCCTCAGGAGAAATTGGAGTTCCATCCTCTTTACTTGCACTAAAGTACATCCTAGGAGTATGATACCATTCATCATAAACGATGTACATATTGTAATAACGAAAATTATTTACATCTTCCGGCTATTGTTCATCTTATGGGGCTTAGAGGACGTAGAATTCCAATTCCTCGTTACCTTCTTTCTCTTTTATCACTTCAGATTCCTTATTTTAAGAAACCTCCAAGGTTTTGTTGAGTCTACGTTTGCAGAGGCGTCGATCGAGTTGCAAGTATTGCTGAGTTGGAGTTAATCTTTTGGTTTAATAGTCTTTGTTAGAGGATGGTCTCCAATGCCATTCTTTGCAAATCTTAATAAGGTGATCCCCCGCACGAATAAACTCGTTAGGTGATAGTTCTCCATTAATTTGAAAGACATCATGTTCAGGAACTTAATAGATATGCTCCCCGACAGCTATCTTGATTTTGTTGGCCACGTTTGAAAAATAATCCGCCCAGCTCATAATTATTATATCTTATGTTTTGACTCTTGCTGCATTTATTGGTGAAAATATGATCACACAGCATGACAATCAGTTCAAAGTCGTTATTGTAGGAAATCAAGGCGTGGGCAAGTCCTCCCTTCTCCAACGCTATTGCGATGATAATTTCTTAGAAAGTTATCTACCTACCATAGGAGTCGACTTTAAATTCAAAAAGTAATAGGTGCAGGGTAAGATATGTATGCTGCAAATTTGGGATACAGCTGGTCAGGAGAGATTTCGTACTATAACTAGCGCTTACTTTCGAAGTAAACTTTTATACATACAGATTCGCAAGTAGTTCTTATTATGTATGATCGAACTGATTCATCAACTCTTAAGGCAGTAGAAAATTATTGGATAGAAGAAGCAAAAAGTAACTCAGATAACGAAACTATGATGTGTTTGGTCGGAAATAAAAATGATATGCCCTCTTAAATACTTGACTCGGAAATTAATAAATTGGCGAACTTGCATGAGCTGTCTTCTTTTGCAGTATCTGCCAAGAATGGAGAGGGTGTGAAAAGTATGTTCACTGAAATCTGCGAAAAATTGTTAAAAAAGACTTCAATAAGTCGTAAAAAATATGATAGAAGACTAAAACAGCCCTAAAATCCCAAGAAAGGATGTTGCCACTGACAGAATATAAAATAGATGATATATTGACATAATTTTTCTTATAGTGAAAGGAAGATCGACCTGAAATAGAGTCGAATTAAAATTAAATAGGATTGAATATAAAAGAGAATATCATCGGCATTGTTTTTGAGATTATATTGATTAAATTATTATTGGCTGATTTCATCAGCCCTTTGACATAAATTTAAGAAATTCTTTCTCTTTTAACTCCAGTAAGTAAGCTTCTATTTTTGGAAATAATCGTAAAACAGGATGTCGACGGTATCCAACTTCTACTCTCCCTAAACCCACATGCACCGCTTCATTTTTACATCAAAAGTGACTCCAACTATAAACTTACGGATAATAACTGTCGGAAGGCAATATCATTAAGGAAAATTCTTTAAATATGATATCAATAAACTATTTCAAATCTATAGAAAATTTATTAGATGTCTACATTGGAGATAAAACATTCATAAAATGATATAATAAAAATTAAGCTGATTTTTGTCAGGTACAAGTATTAAATAATACCATTTCGATGATAATTGGAGTTGAAACAATTCAATTTTATAATTAATAAAAGATTAACCATTAAAATGAGTGTAGAGTCCGCATTATATATTTTGGAATAGGATCCGACAGGAAATGATGTACATTATCGCTGGAATTCTACCATAGTTAATCTGCTTTATGATTCCCCAATTTTTCAGGCGTTAAATGATGGGGAAGGAGCACAAAAATCAAAAAGTTAGGTGCGCAATCCACAGCTCGGAGATTAAGAATAGCAAAGTATTTTTCAGTCAGTCTTGAATGGTGCTTCAGAAACCATTCATACTGATTTGGAAAATTAACCAAAACCAAATGCTTCTTCGCATAAAAATTATGAAAAATTTCTCTGCTCACCTATAAGATAGATCCTCAAGGATTTTATTAAAAATTCCAAGTTAAAAAAAAAGACAGATATTGTTCAGTACTGCCAAATGTTTTGGGATGAGATTAAAGCTGGCGCTCGTCCATCACTTAAGACTATTAAAAAATTCCTGATTAATCCGGGCTTCTAACAGGATAAAAACTTGAATTAACGATCCTCCTAAAAAGATATAAAATTTGTTGATTTTCTAAAATTTAAGACTCTAGAAGAAATTGAGAAATTGCGGGAATAAACAAAGGAGATGATCCTTTCGCAGAAAGGAAGGCTCATTGATTAGGCAGGAAAAAGATAAACAGTGCAGGATCCAGTTTAATTTGCCAAATATATGGATAGATTTCTTAAAAATTTAGGCCAAGATAAAATTGAGCATGGAGATAGATGATTATATTTGTGAAGTAAAAGGGGTAGCTCTAATAGTTTTTCTCTCGGTTGTCCACCATCAAGTTCGCCTGTTTTTGAAGGCCAATTTGCTTGAAGGTGTACAGCCAAGATAGAAATTCTTTCTGTCTGCTTTCTTTTGCTATTATTTTTAATTCCTTCTGATTAATTTAAATAAACATTTATTAAGCAATAAAGATAGATAAAGTCATTGATTTTGAAAGTTTGGTTAAATTTACCAAAGATATTGAATTAAATTCTATTGCCATGACCATTATGATATCCTTTTTTAAGTCCTTTCTATTAATTTCGATTTTCCATATTTTTTCTATCAATCAATATTGATTGTGAGAGATTGACATATATTAGGGTTTTATTCTTCTATTCGATAGAAATTAATTTATTATTTTCGCAACTATGGGGGTTTGTATTGGAGCTTGTGCACGTATGGAAAGAATGGCACCCGACGTTGATTGTCAAGAAAAGAAACAGATTGAAAAGAATGTCAAGAGTGATGCCTTTGATAGCGATCACTGCAATATCAAGACAAACGAAAACGAACAGTTTTAAACAGGAGGCGCCAAGATAGAGCCAAATAAAGAGCAAAACATTAATGAGTAGGTCTAAAATAAAAATATTGATGAATTAAACGACAAAAATGAAGTCAATGAATCACCTGCTGGGGCAGAAAATACTTAGATAGATCAACCTGAACCTGAGATATAGCCAAGTAGGAAGATAGAAGACGTATCAGCCAATCTTGTTGGTCGAGGAAAAGCAGAAAAAGACAATTAATTAATTCAATCAACTATGAACATCACTGCCATTATGAAGTTGCCACCTGTTTAACTTGACAATGGAATCACTTATGAAGGAGGTTGGAAAGAAGCAATGCGTGAGGGAACTGGTACTCAGGCTTGGGCTGACGGGAGCAAATATGTTGGGGAGTGGAAAAATAACAAGGCTAATGGCAAAGGTATCCTTTACCACTCAGATGGAGATATTTATGAAGGATAATGGTTAAACGATAAGGCAAACGGACAAGGCACCTACACTCACTCTAACGGAGCCAAATACGTCGGAGAGTGGAAAGACGATAAGCAAAACGGGAAAGGAGTTGAATAATGGCTGGATGGAGAGAAGTATGAAGGAGAATATAAGAACGGCACTAAAACTGGCAAGGGGGTGCTTAAATTTTTAGACGGAAGCTACTATTAGGGAGAATTTCTTAACAATTAAATTCATGGAAAGGGTACATTTTATTCTATTTAGGAGTATATGTCTGGTGTAAGAACAGAAAATATGAGGGCGAATGGCAGAACAATAAGATGCATGGCTTTGGTAAGACAGAGTGGACTGATGGTAGGAAGTATGAGGGGCAGTACGTGAACGATAAAAAACATGGAATGGGTACCTTCTACTGGCCAGATGGTCGCAAATATTATGGATCTTGGAAAGACGGCAAGCAGCACGGCCGTGGCGAGTACTATCTTGCGTCAGGTGAAAAGAAATTAGGAGAGTGGGTCTAGGGTAAGCGTATTAAATGGATTGACGAACCTGCTGCTCAAGTAAGCTGACTGATTACTAATATATATCTTCTCAATGTATTTCTAATTTATATTCCAAGTTTATTGAAATAGAATAGTTTAATATATAATTTATTGGAGATCAATGCTAAGAAAATTAGTGTACTTGCTGCTCATTGCAGCAGGAGTCAGTTTTATACATTACGGCAGAAAGCTAGTAAGTAATTATGGGCCCTATACGCTCGATAGGATTAATAGCAACCAGCCATGGTTATAGGAAAATGGGTCCATGTAGCTCACCTTGCAAAATTTGGAAGAGTTGACATCCATCCCCATCATTGGGCAATTCTTCCTTGAGAGAAAGCTGAAGGTTTTGATACGGGAAAAGAATTGGCAGAAGGTACTTTCGGAGTGTGCTGAAAGTGGAGTACTACTTATGCGAGAAGCCGCTCTGAAATTATTAATTTATAGAGCCATAGCTGAATGCGCCACCTATCAGTTCTTGAAGTGTGAATCTACGATCAGAGAACTCGATATGCGTGCCCCTCATCTGGGAGGTAAATTGTCTTATTTGATGAGAAAGGAAAGAGGAAAAAATGAAGGCAGTCCCATTATGAATATGGCAGGCTCTTTCGATTATTAGCTTTGATTAATTAATTTACGACTTCCACTAATTGCCTATAAAACTTCAATAGGTAATATAAATCAAGCAAATTTGAGCGGCTTGCGTATTTTTGATTTGTGCAACTGCTACTACTTGCGTAATCCAGCTAATCTTTCATGCAAATGACCCACCAGACTCTCTTCGCATACATTATACATATTCTTTTTGGAACTGAAGCTCTTTAAATAGCGCACATTTTTCAATCGTTTGAACAATTTTAGTTCGCCCACCAGAACAGCCAGATCGAAATAGGATTCTCCTTTTTATTCCCTTGTTTTTGTTGATATCGCATTACGGTAATTTGTCAACCCTAATGGGGTTTTGGACCTCTTCACGACCATCTTAGGATCTATTGCTGCCTGTGCAATTGGAGGGGGACCGTAGCTGCATTCGAAATCGGCGGAGTGTCTTGTTCTAATGTGGCGATATATTTTGGGCTTTTCTTATGAGTCGTTCTTCTATTAAAGCATGTCTGTAATATCAATGATAATATGCACTCAAATTAACTGAATGGAAGTAATTTTTGCTGATCAATTTTATAGATAGATGTCTTCAACTAATTGAGAAGACAAATTCTGTTCTTTGGTGCGAATTATCGAAGTCTATAATGGAGGAGGAATCATGGGCTTGGAGAGAGCAGTTATGTGTTTCAGCAAGTCTAAATCAGTCTGCACATATTCATTGCCCTAAACGATAAACTTTCTAATGCTTTCAGGATGCTTTTCATCGTGTACAATTTGAATTTTCATCTAATTTAATAACAATATACTTTGGTAAGATTTTGTTTGTGTGGAATGAGGAATATCAACGGAAAATAAAAGCGGTGGGTCTTCTCGCCACTTTTTTTATTGCTTGTAGGCTTAGTTTTCTCTATATTTAGAGCCTGCTTATTTCTTAAATGCAGATTGAGGACTAATTCGTATTGTTTTTTTAGAAGCTAAAGATTATTCAATTTCTTTAAATAGTTGTCTTTGTATTCTTAAAGCAATCGTTGCTTCTAGGTAATGATTTACCAATGAGTTGAAAGCTTCTTTCCTGGCAGTCTTGTCAATCCAGTACACATCACATAGCGCTTTTCTTTACCCAGAATGTCAACAGCCACCAAAACATTCAGAGCATCGTATACCCGTCTCTTAATGTTTTTTGTCTACTTTTCACGTTACCTTCATACATCATTAAAATACTTTGGCTCAATGGGCAAGTCTTGTTTAGAATCATCCAAGACTGCATTTGAAACTTAAGGAAAGGCCATTTTACCGGTCTTTGCAACGATGTTCTTGACCTTGAGGCTAATATTAGCTAGTCCTTGCCTTTGTCGTCTCATCTATCTTCTATTATCCTCCGCATCGACCTTCTTCTTATAAACAGTTTATATCGATTTATCTATATAACAAGAAGGCTTTTTATATTATTCACCGTCATTATTGGAAGAAAAAGAACATATCTATGAACTATCGCTATATAATTTGCCCTCTACCTCCTTTTTATTGTCCTTTTGACTCTTGCTACGACTGAAGGCCTATTTGAACCTATTTTGCTTGAAAGATTCATTGTCTGACTATAATTTCATATGTGGATATTTCCGTTGAAAAACATTGATTGAATCATCTATCTTACGATATGGATGATATTTTATTGGAGAAAAAGTCTGAAATGGTTTAAACTAAGCGTTGTCTTATGCAAAAAACTCATCAAACTAGTTGGTTTGGGCATTATTAATTCGGTTGGTCTGTGCTGTGGAGTGTAGATAAGAGCCCTCAAGCTCCAGAGTATCTTTAAAAATTTAATTTGTGGCTTGAAGCTCATACTTATAGAATGAACGAACTTTACTTGAAGTAGGGGTAGATTTTTCCTCCTTTTTCATTCAACTCAATTTAATTATTAATTTATTCATTTGAATATATCGATCATTAATTTCTATGCCATTAAGCTCCTCCCGACTTCTTCTAAGCATCAGCCAAAAATCGTAGTATCATCGCTTTTGTTCTCCTTCCTGTCTCTCAATCTTTGTTTTTGGTGATCTAAATCATCAAAAAATCACCCTCCTTTTTGAACAATTTGCCTTTTAAGCACTTTAAATTTGATCCAATTCCTGAGTAGAACATTTCTAATTGATTGGGCCTGCCATTTTAGTGATAAAAAATAAAAGCTGGGATATTTTTTAAAAAATGGTATTTGTTTATGGTATCTTTTTAACTTATCGGATACGAATGAAATGAAAAAAGCTACGAGGTTTGATCTTCCTTCGGAGTTTTATGATTATTATAATCTCTATGTGTCAATGTAAGGAGAGTGAGGACATGAATTGATACTTATATGATGAATGCAAGATGACAATGAATTATAGAGAATGACTAAAATGACAACTCCAGCTCTAGTAACTCTCCCGATGAACAATATTTACACATCCGAATTGAATTCTTGGTTGTTCACATTGTGCCTAATGTCTTTCGTTATAGTCCAACCTGACAATTATTTTATTGGAATTATAAATCCTAATACGATTCATTATTATCGATTCAACAAAAACAATCATTCGTACATTCTGAATTAAGTAAAGCTTAAAAGATAGATATGCTACCGAATTAATTTAAAAATAGAAGGAATCAATGAGATAGTGGCAAACGAAGTAATTATGAATTAAAAATGGAGGTTAAGGAGTAAAATGCTCTTTGAGTTGCTGTTTAGTGCAAGGAGCTTTTTTAGTCAAAATATTTATGGAGATAATAATTGTTTATTACAATGTACAATCAAAAAGGTGAAGCTAGTACCTCTAAATTACCGGCTAATGTCCCCTAAACAATGCAACTATGGAACAACAGTTATCCAATGGGGAAGTGCATATGGGAGTCTACTTACCTCGGCATTTGTCTGGTAATGTGGATTATGCTTATTCGTGATACTGCTCGCAATCACGAAGGACCACTTCCAACCCTCTTTGGTTTCATCATTGCTCAATTTCTTGTCGATTTTGTGTCGGGGTTAGTTCACTGGGGCGCTGATACTTGGGGAAAATTTGAAACCCCAATGTTTGGTCCCACCATTATCCGCTCATTCAGGATGCACCATGTGGACCCTCAAGACATCACTCTCCATGGTTTCATCGAGACCAACGCTGCCTCATCTTACCCAATGCCTCCTTTCATCTTGATGGGGCTGTTGACTGCTTCGGGTAGTTTCGTTTCACAAACTTACAATTGGACCATTATATTCGGAGTTGTATTAGGTGTTTTAACGAACTAAATTCACAAATGGTCTCATATGGTTCATACAAAACCTCACCCCATAATTCAGTTTCTTCAGAAGTCAGGCCTCGTAATCAGTCACGATAGGCACCACATTCATCATCAAGGAGAATTCAATTCAAGCTACTGCATCATTAATGGATGGATGAATCCGATCCTCTAAAAGATTGATTTCTGGCGGAAAGCTTAGACCTTCATAACTAAATGGACGGGATGCATTCCTCGTGAAGATGACAAATTCTGGCGGGACCTTAAAGACAAGTGATTGACAGTCATCCTTCAGATTATCCAATTTTTACTACAACCACATATTTTTCTTGATTTCTTCTTAAATGAGGAATGCGAATTGATATTTAGTTATAGTTTCAATAAAAGGAAGATTACCCTTTAGATATGTGCGATAATATTTAATTAATGGAGAGCACACCGATCATCTGCGATCCTGGAACCGGCTATATGAAAATGGGGTTCGCTGGAGACAACTTCCCAAAAGCAACCTTTGCTAGTTTGGTCGGCAGACCCATGCTGCGCTGTGAATAATCTTTAGGAGAGGATGTTCAACTAAAGGTACACCTTCAATAATTCAGGAAATTATGATTGGTGATGATGCATCGAAGTATCGTTCTTTGTTGGAACTAACTTACCCAACTTCAGAAGGAATTGTCCAACATTGGGAAGACATGTAGCTACTACTAGCCTACTCTTTTGATTCGGTATGTACGAGCTCATACAGATCGGGGTTAAAAAAGTTCAGGGTACCTCAGTGTTCATGACTGAAGCCATTATGAATCCAACAGCCAATAAAGAGGGTATGTTAGAATTAATGTTCGAACAGTTCAACATTGGCAGACTCCAGTATGGAATGCAGGCTCTAATGTCTCTTTATGCATAGGCCATTGAAACAGCTCTTCTGATTGATAGTGGAGATGGAGTCACTCATTGTATCCCTGTGGTTTTTGGCAACCTAATTACTTCTAGCTTTGAAAGATTGTAAATAGCAGGTAGACACGTAACGAGTCATCTACTAAAATTGTTAGCTCAAAGAGGATATGCTTTCAACAGCACTTCTGATTTTTAAATTGTACGTGAGCTCAAGGAAAAATTCTGCTTTGTTTCAGGTGATATTAAGATAGACACCAAAATGGCTCTTGAAACATGCATCCATGAGAAGTATATCTATAACTATGAAGGTAATTTGTACTGCCTGACGGTGAGAAGATTAAGCTTGGTAGAGAGCGTTTCCTTGCTCCTGAAATTCTCATGAACCCTTCTATCGCTGGCCTGGAATCTGAAGGTTGCGGATAAATGGTTTTTAAAAGTATTAATGTACTCATTTTTTCATTTAGAGCTGTGAGATGAGTCTGCGCAGAGAATTATACAAAAATATTCTTATTTCAGGTGGTACATCAATGCTTCCAGGTTTTCCAACAAGAATCAAATAAGAAGTATAAAGTCGCTTTAGGGAGCGTGTCTTGAGGGGAGCAAGTACAAACACAAGTTCTGTTAAAATCAGAGTGATAGACCCACCAACACGTAAATACAATGTGTTCATCGGCGCTTCAATAATAGCAAAAGCAACTTAAAAAGTGGCAGAAGCATGGATCACAAAAGAGAGATATTAGTAATAGGGAAAGCACCGCATGCACAAGAATAAAGTCTTCTCGAAAAAATGATAGTCAGATATTGGCTATAAATTAACAGAACATAAATTATAATATTAAAGAGTAAGATGAGCAACAAAAAAAGACTTCCTCTCCAAAAATTATCTCTCAATTAATAGCTTAATCTTCATTCCAACAGCTTTTTACCTAACTCTGCACTTGCAGGTCCCCTCCATCATAATCAGAAAGCAGATATTCGCCCAAGTACGACTCCAATACAACTAAACCAAAGCGGATTGTTTGATCTTAAATATAATTAAGGCATCGATCTCTGCAGGCAATCTCTAAATGCATAAATGCTGTCTCCCTGCGTGGTGAATGTTGACCGTAAATATCAACCTAGTCTCAAGTCAAAAAACAAATAAAATATATACGTTAAGATCAGCGAATTAATTAAAAATGAAGATTTGCCGCTGAATACTTGTCATTCAAACAAATCGAAACAGTTTGTGTTTAAATAACGCCCCTATACGTCAATGAGTGCCCGCCCTCGATATAGTCTGGATCAGTCCTTTCACAAATGCAATGTGGTGCTACAGCTGACGAAGCATACAGAATAGCCTCCATAAGATGTTGCACGGATATCAACAAGCCGAGCTCTGATGAATTTCTCCAAGGTTTACAAAAACGGATCTAGTGATAGGTTTAAAGTAAAGAAGAACAAAAATTTAATGATGTCTAAATTTGCACAGCTATCAGCCCAAAAGATTGTCTTCCATGAGAAGGAGAAAAGGGAGAAAAAGGATATTAGCAAACCCACACTCAGGCAAATGCTGAATCAACGCCGAAAAACACGAGGAAAAGGAGTCACCCGATATGCCGAGGATGATTAATAATTTCAAATCGCAGGATGGGATTTTGTCCAATGAATTCTCATCAATGGGTTAATAATTTCAATAATTTTGTTAATAATTTATAATAATCGTCCTCCTGTGAAATTATCATGCTGCAATGTCTAACCGTATCAACCAAATATGTCTTAAATAAATCAATCTAAATCAGCAATGGGTCAGTTTCAGAGTAAAGTGAGTGGAAGCTTTTTGTTGCATTTATCGTTTTCGATTTAGCAGTTTAGTGTCTTCGGGGGAGGATGGCTAATCCACAATCACCTTTGGCTGAGAAGTCTCTCCAAGCACTGTTTTTTTGGTTTCTTCTACATTAATTTTGTCCTTCTTGCTGATGAAGCAGCCTTGTTGTGTATTTTCCTTATCGACTAGCTCAATGTACTTTGGGTGTATTGAAGTCATTTAACGAACTATTATATAAATTGTAATGGTATAACCGCGTATAATATTATGCTCTTATCATTTTAGCTAATTAAATCTTTATGGAAATATTTCATGAGAATCATTAATATAAGGAGAAAGTCTTCTATTTAAATCAAGAATTTTGCTATCATTGCCAAATTCTGAAAGTACAATCTGCTCCGCAAGTATATATACTTTTTGATTTTTTGTCAAAAACGATATCTTGAACTGAGTCTTCGTGACCTTTGAGAGTCACCTACACTTTATCCATTGCCTCATTGTAAATCTTAACCTCTCCCTTGTCCAGAGCAATACCAATGATAGTGCCTGAGACATCGAAATCAACGGCATTAGCGGCATATGGCCCACTGTCAAACTGCAGTTTTTCTTTAATCATTCTAACATCCCACACTTTAACGATTCCGTCAGAATCACAAGAAACGATCTTATCTCCGGCAAGACTAAAACAAACATCGTTGACAGCATTATTGTGCCCAAAGAATGTTTGTACGCAAAGACTTGTTTTGAGATCCCACAGAGACACTGTTTTATCTGCACTTGCAGTTGCTACAATGTTAGAATATGGCTGAAAGTGCACTGCATTCACTGAATCGACATGTCCCCTTAGCGAGTGCCTACATTTACCAACATTCACGTCAAATATCTTTGCCAAATGGTCCATCGAGCCACTGGCAAAGAAATCGCCAGTATCGTGAAAATCGACATCCCAAACTGGCTGTGTGTGATCTTTATAAGTTTGAATGCATGTGTAATTGGCAATATCCCATAATTTTATTTGAGAGTCACCGCTACTTGTAAGCAGATGCAGTCCCTTAGGATGAAATTTTACTCCACTGACCCATTACTTATGTCCTTATCCTGACATTATTAGCTATCCTTGAGGAACTGTCATCAGCTTAAATGATAGATCGTCGCTTCCTGTGGCTAGTACTGGCTTTTTGGGGTGAAGATCAATTGAAGTTATTGCCATATTGTGTGGCTTCCATGTCTTATATAAAACTGTGTTTTTATACTAAAAGGCAGGGGTCTATTCATCAGCATGAGGGTTATCTCGTTAGTCCGCTGGGAAAGGAGTAAATTTGACTTTTTGTTTAGTTGCACCCAGCTCATCTTTAGATCCTTGACCTTCAGAAATCACAGACACCGGTGCATTCTGGCTAATTTCCTTTTGAATCTGCGACCTTGTCTTGAGTCTATCTCTTTACAGTTTAATAAGCATTTTCTCCTTCATCAGGTGGCTGTATTTATCAGCCATCTCATCGTATCTTTTCTCAAAGACAACATGACCGTTTCTCAATTTTTCCAGATCATAGTTAAGCTTCTTCTTTTCTTGCTGTACTCGTTGGTGATGCATCTTATAAAAGTTTTTTTCCTTAAGCAATTTTTAATAAGTGCCTCGTGCCTTTTCAGCTATGATAATGGCTTTGTCCAGCTAATCTTTTAGTCTTCGGATTTCATCCTTCAGGTGCTCGCTCTGTTAGTACTCTGCAGGTATTTTATCTGCTCCTTCTACGACTATCCCCCTTTGCGCTAATTAGTACCATTCCTGCTGAAAATTGTTTAGAGTCTCATTCATCTTATGCTTGATAAAAAAATTTCTCAAGAACAAGTCAGCTGCCTCTCCCTCAGCTGTACCTTCAACCGCTTGTTTTGACTCTGAATGAGATGAATATTACAAAATTGATTCTTAGTAGTTGAGATAAGTCTGTCAAGCTCGTCAATATCATTTTCACTAACATGAATATCGTTAATCTGATCTAGATCGATATCTTCTGGATCGGACTCGCTGCTGAGTTCGACTTGTTAATCCTAAAGGCCGCTCATTAATCTTTAAGTTACAATAATAACATATTTTGCAATACAACCTATGAAAATTAATTTAGCAGGAACTTATTTAAACATTAGGAAAGAAAAATAGCCATTTAAAAAGATCATTAAATCAGAAACAGCTTAAAAGCGATGATTTATTGTCAATTGGATTCTAAAGCAGTTTATTACTTGTAAAGGCGAATGCTTCCAATATCTATTCAAGACTTAAAAATTAGCAATCAGCAGGATACTTAATAAGAGATATTTAACAATACTAATTGTTGACAATTTAATTGTAGAGTTGCTCTACTTCCGCTGTTTTTGTTCCAGTATATTTTGATAATTACAGAATCTTATCTAATTTGATTTGAAAGAATTTGCTCAGTTATTTTCCCTTCAGCTCCAAACTCGGTGTGTCTTTGCAATCAGGAAAATGCCGCTTTTTTTATATTTCGAAGACATATTGGTAACATTGACAGCAAAAGAATATTGAATTTTTTGTCAGATTCTCTATAAATTATTCAGGATCTCTCTTTTTACTTTGATTTTACTAGAGAAGAAGCTTTTCCTTCGGTTTTAAATTTATGGGAATACTTTTTTAAAGTATTTTGAACTTGCTGATCTGACTGGCAGAATCTTTCCATGACTTGAGAGCCCTTAAATGCATCTCTTAAGATTTTTGAGTTGATTTAGCCGAGATAGGTGTTGTAGCCGTACTTTGCTTATACCGAATACTTTGCTCCAGTTTTCGCGTACTCGCAGATCTTTTAATGTTTGATATCAAAGTTACACTATTTGCTTGGTAAAACTCTCGATTAGTATTCCCTATAGCGATGCTGGTGAGCGAAGATTTTTTACTTGAAGAATTATACCTTTATCTGAATTTTTAAGTGCTATTTCTTAACATATAAATATATGACAGCACAAATAGATCATAATTTGATATTTTTCTATTACGATAATCGGAGATATCAAGGAGTATGAATAGGTTATTCTACAAAGAGCAGAATATTTTATTTTATGATGGAAATTATAATTTCATCATTGGCAATTATTGGAATTTATCAGTTGATATTGTTGCAAAATGTTAAATATTTTAAGGAAAAAATATAATTGCAATAATTTTTCGACAACATATTAATTTTGTGCAAATTCCAAACCTTAGCAGAGATGGCTAAAGAATGCTAGGTATTGATAATATCAATAAATATTTTTAATGATTGGGTGAGGCAAATCATTCAAAGATGGATGGTGAGCTATAAAACCTGATGTGAACCATTCCTTGGTGTTACTTGACGACATGATTTACAAATTATACTTTTGAGAGTATTATTGTTTTTCGGCAAGGACAAATGAAGTTTTAGTCTTTTAGATAAGGATTTCTTAAATCCAGCACTGCTTGTTTTCTTGTATAATCCATCTTCCAGTCTTCTAAATAAAGAAAAGCGTAATTTTGACTATAGCATCTGCTATTGCCTTAATATATATGAGCATAAATCTGTTTAAAATAACATTTATGGTTATTATGAAGTTTGGTGGTATATGCGCATGCTTCGCATTTAAACTATTAGAAATTGCACCATCCAAAATAAAAGGATTTAATGATCCCTTCGAATCTCAATGTCTACTGAAAAAAAGTATCTAATTCTAGAGGAAGTGTCTCCTTTTTGGCTAAATATTTCAAAAAATCAAAATCGAAATCCTGATTTTGTATTTAACATTTTTTTCTCAACAAATGTTTTTTCATTTTTTTCTCATTTGTTTGATAAAATATTTCCCTATTAAAAACAAGAAGACTAGAGCGCACATCTTGTTTCTCGCCGCTGACCTAAAGGTGATTGGAAAAATCAAATTTATTTGAAAAAATGGTTTCACAAGTAAAGCATTTGAAAGACCCATTTTTTATGTTAGAATTTTATTAAGAAGGATTATTATAAATAATCTTGTCATTTATATGAATATACGTCTTCCGAAGTTGAAATTTTGCAGTTTCTGGAAGAATTGAGAAATAATGAACTGCAAAATTTACCATTTGTTCATGAAAATCTTCGAACTTTGAATATTTTGCCATTTGGTTTAATTTAGATTTTTAGGGTTATTTGTAAGATTTGTGTTATTCGATTATTGGCTTAGGTTTTGTTTTAAGCTTAAATTGGCTTTCTTCTACTTTTGCTTTCCAGTCTGTTTGATCATAAATGAAATGAGACGACGCCTCATTCTAAAGTTAGCCACAGTCTATGAGACAGTGATTGATGAAGTCAATTATTCTTACAAAAGGCAACTGGCAATGCCCACAGTAAAATGCGTCTCTTTTGAGAGGTCTGTGTTTTATTAGCACAAACCCGTTCCACCATATCTCATGAGGCGATTCCTTAAGTTTTGTTTTCCATTCAGAGTCCTTTAAATTTAGCTCATTCTTACTCCAAGACGAAAGGTTGTTTTTTTCAATGAAAGGCAACACAACTTTTGTCATTCCCGAAAGAAAATGAGAGCTTCCTTCTTGGAACTCTCCTCTATGCGCATCGAGGACATGATTCTTGAAAGAGTGGATTGAGTCAGTGGAATAATCACATCCACATTTGTAGGCAGAAACAGAGTTTTAGTCGTCATCTGAAGTATGAGGCTCAAAGATGGAGGGTGATGAAGAGCGAAGATTATTTTTGAATGGAGGTATTATTTTAGATTCTTATTTTCTGGTTTTCCGTCTGGTGGGAATAGGAGCAATTTTAGATGAGGCTGTCTCATAGGTTGGCTTCAAGCTGCTTCTTTTCATGTAATAATTATTGATGATAAACTTCTTCTTCACATTTGCCGAATTTTCTGAGACAAATTAGTCTAAAATATAATCATAGTAAATTACTATTATTTATCCATATTGAAGATTAATATTTCATTAGTTTCACTGAAGACTATCATATCTATCAAAACTGATAAACTTAGCTTATTTTTTTATCAAGAGTCACAATATAAACAAATTATAATTTATTTAAAGACTCTTTAATAGGTCTCAGAGCGACTAAAACCATCAGAATGAAGAGATCAACAGCAAAAAATGAATATTGGTAAAATCCACCACGATTACGAGAAATACAAGTGAGAAGACGACCTCTCGCAAATATAATAAAAATATTTCTAATGATTTCTTGTCAAATAATGTATTTCTCCATAAATATCAACAGTGCATAAAATGTGAAACGATAAATACAAATATCTTGAAGAAATTAATCCTTTAATCAATATGGAGAACATCAATATAATAGCTGAGATATTTTTATTAAACTAATTAACTCATTTTATTAAAATGACCTAACTTTTAGTTTAAAAATAAAAAAAGTATTTGCTGAAATAAATTGGATTGATTAAATAAATTAAAAGGTCTTTTTATTAAAAATTATAATTATCGATATAATAAACTGTTTTTTATAATTCTCTATATCAGAATCTGGTTTCGATAGGACATGAAATAATTAGAGAATAAAACGGTTTCGTCATCAGGATTCTACTGTTGGATGAATTACAAGAAAATCTATAATTTATGGTTTAAGAAGTCACATAAAATTGGCTTTGAATTTTAATTAATAAAGTTATATTAAACATTGATTTTAAGGTAATTCGACTCTTAAAGATAAATTATTTTTATATGACATCTGCTCCTAGAAAAAAGAATCAGAAATACCTTTTTCTATTTGGATTCCCATTTTCACAACATTTTTGTTAGTTTAGAGTTTATCAATGTTAGATAAAACTGAGTAGCTATCCTTTAAAGTTAACAAAATTATAAATAAGTAAGAATTATTACTATTTTATCAGGTTTCTCTTTAAGTTAAAGATATTTAATCGATATTATTAGTTTTTATGCCTAGTGTTTGATATTACATTTTGCGTATTACCATGTTCTAATAAAAATACAGTTACCATCTCATTCTTTTAAACCGCAATATTATTTTTTTGATTATAGTCATGACTTTAATAGTCTTAACATACCTTGACCACGAATATTGTTGCTTAACCAAAATAGCTTGAGCAGAAGTTTTTATATTTTTTGTACCATTTTTGAACTTATTTAAAAAGCAAAGAATAAGCAGAGTTTGATAAAATGTGAGCTTCAAATGTCAAATAAAATAACAAAGATATGTAAATTAATAGCTTAAGTTTGACAGGCAACCTCTGCAAATCATGGACCGTTTATTTTGATTTATAATTAATATTCCATCCGCAAATCTAATCAAAAGATGCAATTCCCATATTCTATGCAGTTTCAGTGCTACCCTTATCAATCAAGCTACCCTTTGGCCTTCAGTTATCAACCAGTTTATTTTTTAAGTCCTCTTTTTTAAAATTTACATCATCTTTCTCCAAACATGACTATAAATCAGAAAAATTCAGCCAGTTAACCAAAAACCCAAAGCATACCCTAGAATACAGGTTCAGTCCTTCCTCTCACCTCTTCAAAGGTCGTTGCTAACAAAAAGAATGAATCGACGGGACTAATAAAGAGAGGCAGAAGAAAAAATATAAGCAACGATATATACATCTAAGATGTCCAAAATCGTAATATTTTACCCAATAACTTGAATATTATCTTTTCCTATATCAGAAGAGCCAATAAATCCAGCAAAATAGTAAAGAAAATCCTTAATCGACTTGATAAAAGCGAAAAATTTTCAGAAAAAAACTTTTATTCTTATCAAATATATCTAAAGGAAAAGATAACATCGGAGAGCAACAAGACTATCTTGACAACAATAACGACTCATGTTGATCCCTCTCTCTCTGTGTTCAGTGTTGAAGAGCAATTATTCTACAATAAAGTATGCAGGATACTTATCTCTCAATTTTTGAGGTCAGATCATCTCTTAATTTTGCTCACAAATACCAAAATTAGCAAAACAAAAAAAACAGATCATTTAAAAATGAAGAGATATTTTCTCGTCAAATTGAAGGGCGATTTCTCTAAAAAAGACTCTGAGAACTTTGAGCAATAATGATTGTTTATCTTATCTTATGACGTAATAGTTATAAAAAGCAATTTTTATATTTTTGTTTAAAAGAGGGAGATGGAAAGCTTTTTAAGATTACGCTTTAGTATAAATGTTGTACTCTATTTCTTTTGCATCTCCATATATGCGGCTTGTCTGTTTTAATTGTAATTTACTGTCAATGGTAATGATAATTTTTTACAAAATGCTTATATTCTATTATAATCATTAACTCAACTTGAGTTCGCTTAATTAATAGTTGCTTAAACATTTAAAGAAACATAAACGTTCAAGAATAAACCTTAACCATTATTTAAATTATGATATTATATCAATATTACCTTAGTTAGCCTTAACAATGATTTTATAATTTTAAGCAATAAATTCAATTAGTCAGCATTTTCTTCTGAAATTACTTACAAATCGTATTTTTGCTTGTCTTTAAATAAAATAATTTCATTTCATTTAGGCAGGAGATAACCATCTAAAATCGAGATTATTTTTATGGCAAGACCTCAATGTTATGTTGATGCAAATACAGAAAATATGCAATTATCTTATTTTTGCTATTAAGAGTCTGCAAATCCTTTCAACGTTGAAATTAATTATTTATTCGTAAAATTTAAAATTAAATTTAAATCATATGTTCGATCAATCTTCATTTCCTCTTCGAAGAAAATTAAAGGCCTACTTTTTAGATCGTGACTTGCTTTCGCCTTATTTGCAAATTACATCTCTTTTGGTCCAAGCAGCTCTTTATATCTCAATTATTAATGGTTCTTCCTTTCTAAATATAGTCTTTCTCTCCTATATTGGAAACAACTCCAATTTTCTCATCATTATCCTCATTCTCTTCTTGATTAGATGCATATTATCAGTCTCCCTCATTTCTTTTTTTTACATTTTGATTCTAAATGGTCTATTATAATCGCAAATATAAATATTGAGTGTGATTATACTTTTTTTGCTGTTTTTCTTAATAGCAATTGATATTACGAGTAAAATATCATTTGATGGTAGTCTTTCAAATATTAGCTCATAGAAGTTAAACTGGGTTAAATTTTTACATTATATCTTTCTCGCCTTTGGAATAATTGTTTCTAATTAATATTCAGGATCATATTTGATTCAATTAAGCTTAATAATCTCTTTTAGTGGCTTATTGATTTGTCAAAATCTTTCTTTGATGACCAACAGCAACTATAAATAATGCTTAATCAGATTTTATTTATGGATAGTCTTGGAACATCTCAAAATATTTTTCATGACTTGGATAAATATGAATATTCAATTGGTATAAATGTTGGGTCCTCTAATAATATCCCAATGTTTATATGAAATTTATAAATGGAAAAGAAGATTAATTAAATTAGATGAACTCTATATAGCTTAAGACTATCTGTCTATGAGTATTGAGATGCTTAGGTATCTGCATTCTCATGAATATAATTAATAAATGTAAAATCAAATAGAAGCCATTATTGAAAATTAAAATAATTCAAATTAAAACAAAAAGCAGAAGAAAAAGGAGAAGAAAAGGCAATATATTGAAAAAATAATATTTTTGCTAAACAAAAAAAGATCATTCTTTAGTTAAATTCTTTTGGCAGGACTCTATATTTTTGAAAAAGGATAACTTATAAAGAGCAAGAAAATTATTGAAAACTTAAAAAATCAATGCAAATGTTATGAAATAATCCATTGTATTCTAATTTACAGGCTTTAATAGAGAATGAGTGAAAGATATCAAGCATAAATGCTCATAATTCACTTTGCTCACTATAATTAATACTTTCTGTCGTAACAATTAAAAGCTTTGCTCCTAAAAAGTTCAATTAAACATATTCAATTTCACTAATATAAGCAAAAGCTTGAAGTTGAATCATCATAGCTGAGGAGACGAGCAAACAATCTTGCAAAATTATAAATGTAATTGCATTAGAAGTATAATTCTTTTAATATCAAATGCATTTACATCTCAATGCTCTATATCTCATACTTATTCGAAGTCGCAAGAGATTATAAATCTGGCTATTAAATTTTGGACTTGCTAAATTTTTAAAAATAGGCCGCAATAGATTTAGATTTGGATTAAAAAATATTTATCCGATTATCCTTACTGCCTGAACTGCTATCCATTCAAAAAATTGGATAAAATGTTCATAATTTATTAGGATACAGCAGAAAATAGCTAAAATATCAGAACTTATAGGTATTAATTCCTGATTTTTTTCGTAAGCATCATAAGTAGCTGGCTAATGAGTTGATTAATATCAAATTTCAGGAAAGTTACATTTTCAAAAAACAAACTCTAGTAAAAAATAACTATGGATTTTATCAATAATGTGATGTTCTTCTATTTTTAGACCATAATATAGACAGATAGTTGTCTTTAGTTGGATATCTTCATATTCGAAAGAACAATGCCTATGATTTTTAGACATTTTTATTTGTACAAGAAAATGGAGATATACTGGAGTGTTCGAATAATCTCAATTAATTCTCACCAACCATTAATAAAATACATAATTTTCAAGAGTATGTTGAAGATTATACTGACTTAAATACGTCACAAATACATAAAGATAAGAATAATTAGTTAGAATATCATCCTTTGAGATAAATAATATTTGAAAAAGGAAAAGTATATTTTTTTGCAGAAGTAATTAATTCAAATTAATCGAACATGTACGATTTATCAGTTTCTAATCATACTTTTAAAACCAAATTTATGACTTAGAAGTATATAGACTCTATTACTCCTTTAGACTATAGTGAATAAGTTTTAGTAAAATATGCTCACAACATGAAATCAATAATTAAATAATTCTATAATAAATCTTTTATTTCTCTCATAGTCATCATTCCTATCTTAATCCTTGGAATTTTTTTGAGCTAATATTATTTAGTTTAAGGAATTAATACTAAAACTAATCATTTAAATTTATTGATTACAACTTATGGTAATATGGTAAGTTACTATAATTACACTTATAAACTTGCTTTAGATATGAGTTATATGGACCTTAATATGCAATATAATTATACTAATCAATATACCCAATTAAATATCCTTCAAGAAGCTCTAATCTTACAAGAAGCAAACTAGTATCTGAAAATATTCAACAGTGTTACTCATCCTGAGCCATCTTTAGTTCCAGGACTCAGTTATCAGAAGACTAATTATGAATTAATACAATAATTTATCTCTAATAGCTATTTGACTTATCAGTTTCAGGATGATCCTTACTAATTTCAACATGCTCTCAACCGATCTCGACTAAACATGCAAACTATATTTATTTCGAGTATCTTAGACTATAGATTGAGTTTTTTAAATTAAATTAGCAACTTTAGTCAATAAGATCATCAGATAAATAATATATCCCTTATCTTTTTTTTCATCTTTTCCTTTTTATTGTTGCCTGTGATTTTCAAACTATAATCGCAGTTTAGATTAAATAATAATGAAGTAATGGCATTAATCTATAGCGTTCATCCCAGTTAATAGCAAATATAAGGAATAAAAAAATATATTTCGAAATTAACCACCGAATAAATTGATTTTAAATCTCCCGAGTTTTTAATATTAAAAAAACAAGAAACACAATTAGCCTAAAGTACTTTATTTCTAAATTAGGAGAATAATCCAATACTCAACTCTCATTAAGGTAATTTTCAGGTCGAAATTTAATCAATGATAGTTTGAATAAGTCATAGTTTCACGCTTAATAAACAAATCTAAAGGAAAGATAAACTTCTCCAACTAAATCAAAAAATCTTAGAATGAGTTCAAGAAACAAATTTGTATTATTAATTCCATCTCTTATACTCTTAACAATGTGGGCATTAGCTCTCACTAATCAAATACTTAATAACATGTACAGAGATATTGATGAGGTTTAATCTACAAACAGTATCATAAATGTAAACAAGATAAGTAAAAAATAATTAATATAGCTTCCAATTTTTCGAGAGCCCTCAACAATATGCTAAATTTAATTTGCTTAAAGTCATCTGGAAAGGTGAATTTCAATAATGCTGCATTCACAAGCTATCTTAATAGTTATATGGCGTCGGCTTCTGTCACAACAATTCCTATATTTGCATAAACAAGCTATCCTGAATTTGCCACTTTCAAAACAGGTTTAAATCAATTTACAAATCAGTACATATGCACTTTTATGAATTGTGCTCCTGAATACCAAGGTGAAATTAATCTTTTATCTTATGGAACTATCCAACAAATTTCCAATTTTTTACCGGTAATGCAATCAGCCTTGAATAATATTACGAATAATTCTTATCATACAGATCTCTTATTTTTGAATACTTATAAAGAGCAGATTGATCTCATGTTTTATACTGAAAACATGATGAGAAGTTGGATATATGGACTTTGCACTATCTATTCTAGTTGCTTTGCTGTATTTATCTCCAATATGACATAAAGTAAAATGTTATTTGTGTATTCTATAGTAAGTTTGACTGGAATATTGAGCATTCTTTTTTGCTGGATCATTGCATTCATAATTAAAAATCAAAGGGAACTTTGGAGAATATGCCAATTAATTAAAATCGATGAAAAAATCTTAACAGATGAATAAGAGTGAGTGATATATTCAATTAATTCATTCTATTCAAGAATCAATAAAAAAATTATAAAAAATTTTAGTTATCAGCAAAAAAGATTATCTTAAAATTTTGCAATTTTTAAAATTATTATTTATTTTTTAAACAAACAATTTGATGGGCATTAAATTTATCTCATCCCTCACATAAACATGGATATCAATAGAATCTTAAAGATAATTATTTATCTCAATTAAGTAGTCTTTTTATTTGACTATTTTATAATTTTATAGATTACAGTTATTATCAGCAAAATATTAATAGTAATAATAGGTTTAATTCCAATGTGGGAATACATTTTCCTATATTGGTCATTTGCCCAAAGATACGAATTCATAATTTTATTGTTATATATTGTCATTTATCTTGAAAATCCTAATTGATTCTCCTTCAAGTACATTGTGTGATTAGATTTTTTTGAATTTGTAGAGAAATCGTTAAAAATATAATTAATCTAAGACGATTGAGAAAGACTCACAAACCTTTTATTTCCTAATGGAACCAATTTTTTACTTTTTATTATCGATTTACTAAAATAGTCCTGCCCTGCCATAGAAAATTATGTAAACTGTTCAAAGAAATTAGAACAAACTTTAGAATATGTCATCTATAATGGAGAATGAACATCAAATTTCACATAACAATTGAATGGTTGCTTGTAGTGAAAAAATTGAATCAAAATACAAAGAAAAAAATTCTTCAAACTTTAGTTCAATTATGATCATAATAAATTAATGAATTCTAGGATTGGATTAAATACAATTTAAATTTAAATTCCAATTAGTTTAATAAATCAGATACATGATGGTCTTATGATATCATTAAAAGATGGCCCTTCTGGATTATTTTCCTGCCCTCCTTTCTTGCCATTTGGGCTTCTGCAACAGCAAAAACAGGTAATACCAAAGATCAACAAACAAACTCCAAAAATTATCAAAAATACTAATGGTATTATTGAGCAGGTATCATTAACTGTCCATAAATAACCTGATTTGCATTGCTGGCAAAAATTTCCAGAATTACAAAGAAGGCAATCTGAGAGACATTGAGAACAGATATTTCCATTCAGATAAAATCCATCACTACAAGTAATACAAGTTAAACCAATTTGACAGAATACACAATTTGGCAGACAGGGTGAACATTAACTGCTGTTAAGATAAAATCCATCAGCGCAAACATTGCAGACGGAAGAATTTTAACATGACACGCAATTTGATAAGCAGGAATTGCAGTTGCCTTGACTCAAATAAAAGGCATCATTGCATCCCAGGCAACAGGAGGATTTCGCAGAATCATTGCAATTGATCAAGTTGGACGAGCAGTAATAACATTGATTTGCGTATAGATAATAATTGTTGTTACAAGATTGACAAATGGAGAAATTATCGCACAACTAACAATTCTAAGGACAGGTAGAACAGCTCCTACCATTCATATAATATCCATTGTTACAAATTTAACATTTCGCAGATTAATTACAAGTTAAACAATTTGATGGACAAGAAGTGCAATTGCCTTTACTTAAAGTAAAGCCATCCTTACAAACTATGCAGCTTGAATCGTTTTAGCATGAGTAACAATTTAATAAGTTTAATTAGCAAGAGTAGCAGTTACTTACCTTTAGATAATACCCTTCATTGCAAAATAAGCAGCTTGAACCATCAAGACAAAAACTGCAGTTTGATAAATTTAATGAGCAGGAAACACAATCCCCTACACTCAGATAAGATTCATTATAGCAAGATGTACAGGTGATAGCACTTTAACATGAGAGGCAATTTGATGAACAAGAACTGCAACTGCCTTAACTCAAATAAAAAGATTAGTTGCACGACAAACAGCAGGAGTTAGCAGAGATATTACAATTGGCCAAATTGGATGAGCAATAATAGCATTGTTCTGCATGCAGATAATAATCGGTGCTGCAAGTTTGACAGGTGGAGGAATTATGACATGACTAGCAATGCGATGGACAATCATTGCAACTGGAAGCATTATTACAAGAGTTACAGTTTTAAGGGCAAGAAGAACAGTTACTACCATCCAGATAGTATCCTTTGCTGCAAGATAAACAGCAAAAGGAAGTATTTGAAACAATACTGATGAGAAAACTGGAATTACAGTTTTCCCCACTAGATGAGTAAGGATAACAGTAATTTTCATACAAGTAATATTCTGCATTGCAAGAATTGCAAATCAAGGAATTATTGCAAGAAGCGCAATTCGTTAAATTCTATGAACAAGAGTAGCAGTTATTTACTTCCAGATAATACCCATCAACGCAAGCAAGACAGCAAGAGCCAACAGATGAACTGCAGTTTAATAAATTTGATGAGCATTAATAGCAGTGCCCTTCATTGAGATAGTATCCACTGTTGCAGGATATGCAGCATAGATTCATGTAGGCACTACAGTTTACCAAGTTTGATGAGCAAGCATAGCATTGACTTGAAGAAAGATAGTAATTATTAGCACAAGACAAACATGTAAAAGAGTTAGAGCAAGTTATACAACTTGAAGGGCAAGCATAACACTATTGCTATAGATTATTGTCTCCGTTGAGATAATATCCAGCATTATTACAAGTAATGCAAAATAAAGAATCAGAACAATTGAAGCAGTTTGGTATACAAGAAGAGCAGGTATTTTGATTGAGATAATATCCGCTGTCGCAGGATTTGCAGCTGGAAGAATTAAAGCAAATGGAGCAATTTGTTAAATTCAACAGGCAAGAGTAGCAGGCAGTCTCATTTAGATAGTATCCATCATTGCAAGTCAAACAGCTGGAAGAATTATAGCAAAAATGGCAGTTTTAAGGGCAAGGAGAGCAATTGGCCTCGTTCAGATAATATCCATTGGCACAAGTTATGCAACAGCTATTAATTGAATAAAAGCAGTTGACCAAATTGGATAAGCAAGAGTAGCACTGTCCTCCGTAAAGCTCATAACCAGTAGCACAAGATTAGCAGCTGTCGCTGGTATTACAAGAAATGCAGTTTAACAAATTCCAAGAACAAAAAGAGCAATTATTTCCGTTGAGATAAGATCCGTTGTTACATATTGCGCAACTTGTGGCATTATCACAAGTGAGGCAGTTTGTTAAACTTGAAGGACAAGAGGTGCAGTCAACTCCATTATGATAATATCCATCGCTACAAATTGTGCAGTTGTAGCCTACTGAGCAAGAATTGCAATTTAAGGGACAAGGAGAGCAGACACATCCATCTAGATAATATTCAGCAAAACAACTCGTACAGCAGGTTACGTCAGTGACAGAGCAAGTACAATTAGAAGGGCACTGACATGAAGTATTCACAGTCAATAAAATGATGAGCAAAAAAGTGGCAACTATGACCATTTGCTTCTATGTAATATAATAGATAATCTATGCTATTTGAGTATGCTATTTCAATACTATTCTCTCAATTTAAATCCATTTTTATGAGCAGTAGCGTGTTTTTAAAGGAAAATTATCTCCGTTGAGTTCTTTTTTCATTTATGAATAAAAAATAAAACTGAAGTAAATGGATTATATTTTTTGAAAATCTCTTATAAAACAGTTCCAAAAACAATTTCAACTTAAACAAAAACAATTTAGTATAAATGATTTGCAAAATTACTTAATTTTGATAGGAGTCCGCTATTTGATCCGGTTATCATTCATTTTATTTCTAAATTTATTATTGTTGTAAATGTTAAAGTTTAAATGAAGAGTTCATTTTTTAAAAATATTAAAATTCTTTTCTCTATAAACTTTGAAATATACAAAAATAAAACCTAATTACTTGAAAATTATTGAGATTACTTAAAGTAATGACAACACCTAACATCAATCTTTTATAATTTAAATATTATGATGATAATAGTTTAAGATATTTTAAGTCTAGTTAAAATTTACAGACTTCACTTGTAAAATCAAAAATTTGGCATTAACTTTATATGTTTGATTAATCAAAATCCTGTTAGTTGATTGGAAGGCTGCTCATTGATGACTGGAATTAACTTCTCTTCTGCTTAAGCTGTTCATGACAATATTAATATAGCAAAGAATCATAAAATTTCTGCACATCACCAAATTACATTAAAAAATAATAAAAACACATGAGTATATAACCGCGGTGCCTCTATAAAATCACTGAGAAATATGCTTTCTTTATTCACATCCATGCAATATTATTTCATTTGACACTAATCAAGCAAATTTATCATGCATTCATCAAGTAGTCAAAATTTTAACGGTATTTGAAAATGTTGATATCGTCAAATCTTCATGCAAGTTAAAAATATAGTTAATTAGACTAGATAAATAAAAATATATAAGATCCATTTTTATGGTTCGATCAAGCGCCTGAGAAGAATATTTGCAGTAGCGAGCGTGCTGATTAAATATTCTGAAGTGATTGAGAATGATCAAACTGATCATTCTGAATCATCTACCCTATAACTGGGCAGCCATAGAAGCGAAAGAAGAAAGACATTTAATTTTAATTAAAATCAAACATCTTCAGATTAATTATATATGGGTTCATATTACGTATCCTTAAATACCTATATTTATAGCCCAAGTTTATCAATAATATTAATCTACAATGGCGTCAGTATGGCTCATTTTAATCATTTTACTAGTTTGCAAAGCAGACTATGCTCCAGATGACTTTCGTGACCAATCACCACCCACTCCACAGTCATAATTTAAACAGTTTCCAAAAATACTGTGGACTTATTGGAATAGTGGCCTCAATAATGCAAAGCTTTGGACTAAACTATGTCTTAATAATCTTCGTCACTTTAGTCAAATGAGCGGGTACGAACTTAGATTTCTCACGGATTAAAACTACACGAACTATCTGTCAACTTAAAACAGCTTAAGAATGCAAGCCTATGTAAAATTATTGGCAAAAAATAAATTGCCCGTCCAAGCAAAATCTGATCTCTTGCGGAGTTTTTTAATGTATGAACACGGAGGAATGTACTTGGATGCGAACTCTTACTTTACACGTGATTTCGGGTGGACATCAAAACTTTATGAATGGCCGTGGATATATAATCGCATTTCTCCCGATCCTTAAGTTCTCCTTTTTACTATGAGAAGAGATATTAAATTTCGGGGTAACTAAAGCAGAATATTTGATTAAAAACTTGGTCAGAACATCAGCTTGTTTCCCAGTTTTTAAAACTGGTTTATGATGGCTAGGCCAAATTCAGAGTTTTATGCTGATCTACTGGATACCTTTGCCCTATGTCTTTAAAATGGATATGAGTGGATGAACAAGGATGGCCTTACTCGAGGTATTGATTATAGCCAGCAATATTCCAACTACTTCCTTCTTGGTAATTTTGCCCTGTCAATAGTAGTGCACAACAAGCAGGTGTAGCTAGACGCGGCTATAAATCCCCCAACTCGGTACGCAGTTGATTACTATAAACTTTGGACGATGTACTCGTAATCATCAGGGTATTTCTTTTATTTAAATATGTAATCTTCTACTTTATATTCTATGCCACCATAGTTTTCATCGTAAAAGCTGGACGATATATTTGAGTATTAAACTCGTTTATTGCTTGTAAAATCTACCAGATCGACGACTACAACCTTCGAAGAAAGAGTGAAAGAGATATATAATAAAACTTGCATAGAAGTATCTCATTAAATTAGACCTCAGTCCTTATTTTACCAAAACCTTATTAATATCTCATCAATGTTTCCAGAAGTCGATAGTTTGAAAAAAACCTTGGAGTATAACGAAGGAAAATGTAATGTTGTAAGTTAAGGAACAGACAATATCAGAAATATATTTAGTCTCTTCAAATATGTAATGCTTGCAGCAATTATAGGTATAATAATCACTCCAGTCACTTACTTTTTTAGATCAGTCCCTGTAAAGGAAGAAAAGGTTTGATTATTTAAGATAATTTTAATGTAAATATTCTATATTCATTTAAGAGGGAGAGTAATGAGTTCAGAAATTTACAACTAATTGCCATTTTATATCATAAAAACATATAATTTAATTTTAGCTTGAACAAGAGGAGAATTTGTAATAATTATCAATTTATTTATAATGAATGAAAGATTCAAATCATTCAAAGATGGAAGGCGTGCTATATAATTTGACATAAATTACTCCTTGGTGTTACTTGACCACATGATTCACAAATTATACTTTTGAGAAGGACAATTGCTTTTTGGCAGGGACAAATAAAATTTTAATATTCTAAATATCGACTTTTCAGATCGAGGGCAACTTTTGTTCGCGATGATTTACCTCTACTCAATGATTAAATTTTTCCTCACATTTGGCGAATTTTCTTAGACAATTTTAGTCTAAAATTTGTACCTTTCCAATAAAAAAATAATACCTTAATCTTGAGAGTTGAGTTATTTTCAATTAAATATTCCAAGTATACAGACCTTATTTTTTGCCAAATAATGTTCCAATTAGACTTATCTACTTTAAATAAATTGCAAAACTTCCAATATTTCATTGCAAAAATCTGTGATTTGAATAAATTATTCTATCCTTCAATATCATGCAACAAATTTAATCAATAGTAACTATCTGAACTCATTATTCTGGATTCCGCGTCAAAGTGGAAAAAAATTAATTTTTATCAATTGAAACTGATATAATGATTATTGATTTTTTGAATCTTTCTTTTCTTGTCCTATGACGGAAGATGTTTTTATTTTATCTTCTATCAGTTATTGATCTGTTGAGTAAAGGTAAAGGGAACAAGAGTGGAACATTCCTTTTTATACATCATTATAAATCTACGTAATATTTATTAGCTTGAAATTCTTTTTATTCTCTTTGTATCTTCCATCTCCTTCAATTTTGTTTTAAAGAAGACTCGAGGGAGTAAATGGATGGAAAATATTCTGCATATATATTAATGTAAGAGGGCCAATAAAAGACTCATAAATATTTTATCCAATAAGTGCAGCCTATCTTCTAGCATCTTATCACCAAGATAGTCCTTCTCCGCCCGGAAGACATTGTCGAGTTTTCAAAAAAATATTTTAAACACTCCATCAAAAATAGAGTCGAAGAGGATTCCTCAGACACCGACTCTGATCGATTCGAGGAAGTAAGTGAGGAAGATTTCTCTAAGATGAAGTAGTACAAACGCACAAAAAACCTGATTCGTAATGTGAGGCATGGAGTCAGTTCTGAAGCGAACACCATGTCAAATGCCCCAAGAAAACCCATCAGTCTCAGAAAAGCCGGTTTGAAAAACTAACGAACTCAAATTATGATACGCTTCTATTTCATGAACTCCTTTCTCTTTCAGGAGTTCGACGAATAGGAAAAAAATCTTATTATATAAAACATGATTCCTCAAAAGACTATAGAGGGACAGAAAGTTATCGTCGAGGGAGATTATGGAAATTGCATGTACTTTGTGGAAGAAGGTTTATTCGAATGCTCGATGAGCATAAGCGAAAAGGACGTGCAGTTCTTAAAAAATTACCAAGCAGGAGATACTTTTGGTGAGCTTTGTCTGCTGCACAGTGCGAAGCGGCAAGCAACTGTTATGTCAAAAATGGATGGAATGATCTACTCCCTCACTCGTTAAGTCTATAAGCATATCAAAAAAATGTCAATCGTTAAGAGGAGGTCTCTTTATATAGAAAATTTAACCAAGGTCAACATCCTCTCAACTCTTGCAAAATAGGAGCTCTAAAAATTATGCGATCTGCTCAAATAAACGAGAGTGGAGGCTGGACAATACGTCATCTACTAGGGAGATATGGGCACCAAATTTTACATAGTCATCGAGGGGCTGCTCGTGGCCAAAAGCAATTTGCAGGACACTTTCTATCAGTATTACAAGGAGGGCGATTATTTTGGATAGCTGGCGCTGATCAATAAAAAGCCGAGACAGGTATCAGTGCAGGCCTTCACTAAATGCAGGCTCGTTTCCCTTTCGAGTGAAGTTTTTCTTAGCGTTATAAACCGAGACAAAGCCGATAACTAGCTCAAAAATAAGTATAAAGATGCAAGGCCAAGGACCACCGCTCGCAGGAAAAAATATTTACCCTTTTAGGGAGCATGAGCTATTTAGATACGAAAATGATGATTTTGTTGTGATAAACAGGATATTAAAAACGTAATTAATGACAATAATTTCTCTATAGTATTCATTTTGGCAAATTGAAGGCGATATGATTTTGATTTAATTGACGAAAATCAAAATGGAAATTTAATATTC
>Ga0302186_10000184_pt1 | contig 57711 bp, 30 predicted proteins | sample II_Bog_E1_2_FD_198782 | JGI IMG/M metagenome (GOLD analysis project Ga0302186, IMG submission 198782) | Peat permafrost microbial communities from Stordalen Mire near Abisko, Sweden - II_Bog_E1_1 | ecosystem: Environmental > Terrestrial > Soil > Wetlands > Peat | place: Sweden: Abisko...
CCATGCTTTTCAAAAAAAATATAAATATTGCATATAATTTTGTCATTTCAGCAATAAAGAGTAGTTTAATTGATATATAGCAAATCAAATTTTGTAACTTCATTAGATCTCCATCTATTGACATTTATCATGAATGGATTCATATACTTCTTTCATTGAGATTCGCTTAAATTAATCGATTGTCAACATACCCATTAGTAATTTTTTTAACCACCCAGATATTGCAATATGTGGAGGAAATTCAATTGATTTCTTCATGCGTTATGTCAGGACCATTATGTTATCTGTTCTTTACCATGGATAAAGGTTAAATAACATCTTATAAAAAACTACCCCCAAACTCCAAACATCACATTTGATTGTATAGGGTTCTCCCATGATAATTTGTGGGGACATATATATTGGAGTACCAACTGATGTTTGAGCAGTTGGATTGTATTTCATTTCCTATTAAGCTGCCATTTTAGCGAAACCAAAATCAGACAATTTTAATACTCCTAAATAAAAACAATTGCTTACCTGCTTCTGTAATTAGGATGTTTTCAGTTTTTAAATCCCTATGATAAATATTTTTATCAAAAAGATAAGAACAGCCTCTACTTAATTGCAAAAAAAGCGGGACTGCTTTTTGTTCTTAAATGAAGCCATATTTCTTTAGATAATTCTCCAAATTACTGAATATGGTAAACGTTACCCTCCGAAGCAAAACTCAAGAAAAAAGTAGATGTTATTTGGTGTTTCTGAGAAATCAATAAACTCTACAATATTAGAATGACTAAGGAATTTCCATGTCTTAACTTAATTTTTCAAAGCATTGATAAAATATTCCTTCGTGAGTGATTTATTTTTGGACTGATTTATTTTCTATATCAAGTTCTTCTTCTAGATCATTTTACAGGCAATTATTCGGGACGTTTTTGTATCTAAAGCTAAGTAAGTCTTAGCAAAACTTCCCTCGCCAAGAAGTTAGTCTTTAATCTGGTAACGAAGGTCCACGATCTTTAGATTGTGCATACTTTCGATATTTTTAAGCATTTTTTTCTGCTAATTCTACATCAATTATAAATTAGATATTTTATGACGATCTAATTTTAATTTATGACGATATTTGCCCATTAATTTCTGGGTATTGATAAAAATGGTATGTAGTGATGTATGGTGTGCGGTGGTAATTATGAAATAAGTTATTGAATGTTGTAAATAGTAGAGATGATAGAGGTTGTTGAGGCTTAAACAATTGGAAATCTTTTATATTTAAACAGTAGAATTATAATAAAGTTTTAAAAATACAATCAGACTTTCCTTTTTTACAGCTATCCATCATAAACAAATTATATAATCTTAAAATAGGAATATTAATTTCTTTATAATCACAATCTTTCTATTTTAAAAATCCTTTCTGAATAATAATTCTAACATTTGATATAGCTGATATATTTTATTACGAAAACTATGATAAAGACAAACAACAAGTCTATTAAATTTACCCCAAAATTGACGTGGAGTCATCAAGATTACAAAGAAAGACAAATGCAAGGTCAAAGATTAACTTTGTATCCCCGTCCAAGTGAACACTCATCATCTCTCACAAATTTAGAAGGGACATCCAACGACTCAAAAGAATCCAATTTCTAGTTATTAAAAAAAGAAATCAAATGTTTATAAAATTCGCAATTTTTGAGTTTAAAGTATCATGCTTATAGTGAATCTGCTCAACTTGACATCCCTCCTCAATTTAGAGCCACAGGTAAAGAATTTGCTCCCAATAAAAAAGTAACACAGCTTTAAAAATATAAGCTTCATCTGAAGAGGAAAGGCAAATCAAGACGAATCAGCCTTATTCTTGACAATCATAAATTTTAAAAATACATCTAAGGGGAAGACTATAATTGTTTAAACTATCTCAAAATCAACGATTTAAATTCAAATTGCCAAGGGTAGATCAATATAAAAAAGAAAATCACGCCCCATATTGTTAAAAAATATTATCGACCCATGACTTGTAGTAACAGATCAGTTGAATAACTCAGTCTACGATAAAATTAGATTCGTGGACGCAAGTTACGAAGTAACTCTTCAAACAAAAAGGAAAAGGAAAATATTTTAATCTACTGCTTTTGATTGATAAGTAGAATAGTATTAAAAGTCAGATATTATTGCTGGTTAGTAATGATTTGTATTAATTTGTTGAAATTTTAGATAATCTATCAATCCAATATCTCACGAACAATTAATGCTTAGGAATCTGAAAATAATTCACTAATTTTGCTTCTTTATTTGCCCTTGAGAGTATTTGACCCTCCAAATCCAACGAATATATTAAACTTTCTCTCCTCCTCTTTAGTAAAACCAATATTTTAGGGTTCACTTTCTATATAATCGAATAGATATTGAATTTTTTCGTTTCCACTCACTTGTAACATTATATTTTGTCCAGAAGGCACTCTGATTTTAAAACTGATCCCACTATCGTATGTTTTTAATTTTTTTCTCCTCTCTTGTCTCATTTTATTAATTTGGTCAATTGATAATTTTTTTTATTCTACTTTTTATACCTTTTTGAGAGGTTCTACCTTATCAATCTTTTGTTTTTAAGTCTTTGCTTCTTGTTTTTGCTGTGGTTCATTTTTGGGGCGGCAAGCTTTAAAAAACTCTTCCTCTTGCTGTTTCCTAATTTATCGATCTTCTTTGAGTTTAAGATTTTCTCTTACTGTTTTGGGGCTTTGATAATTAATATTTCCTCTGCTTTCCTAAGCAAAGCGCTTAATAATAAAAGAATCCTCCATTTCTAATTGAATGCACTTGCTTTTGAGTATCTTTAGTTTCCTAATATTTTATTAAATGTGAGCCGTTAATTTGATTCTACCAACAATTCTAACTTAATCAATATAATTAACTCTGGCAATTATAATACTGTTGGAATCTTTTTATGGATTAAGCATAGTTTTAAATTCATTTTATATTTAGCTTTAAAATGAATTAAGTCCATACACTTTAAACTGCTATAGTACTTTCTCCACAAAATGATCATCTGAAAAGATTTTTTTAATCATTTATCTGCTTTACGGAAGAAAATCCAGCATTATAATAGCAACAGGGTATTTTTATTTCCAAGCCCATTCGAACGTCTAACTTAAATATCCCACTGCGCTTTTTATATTTATTCGCTTGCCTACAAACTTTTACAGCTATTTTTTGAAAGGTTCCTCATCATCGCCTTTAAAAAACGTTGGTACTAAATCGATTGTATCTTACACAAACTCTTTAAAAATCCTTAATTATGTTTAATAGTATATTTTTAAGGAAATCTTCTGCCAATTTTCATGAATTTGATATATTTTTAATATTTGATATCTTCTAGACTATCTTGTTAGTAATCTCCATAAAATGCCTCTTGTTCAGGGTGGCTATTAGTTGCAGGAGGCTGCATCGGATAAGAGGGCACAGACTAAGGCTATTTAATGGCAGTTCCAGGGTTAAAATGCATATTAACGGCAGTCTAAATGAGATGAAGATGTTACTTAAAAATTGCATCCAGTATCCGAATACAGTTCATAAGCCTGTTTGAGATCAAGTCCGCAAATGTCCATTAGCTTGAGTACATTTTAACGATGTTCAATTTCAATGAAATCAATTTCCATAAGTTTGATGATTTTTAAAAATTATAAATAAATAATCTATGATTTGATATGTTTCAATAATCAAGATAAATGTTTAATAAATATTGAATGGCAATTCCCATTTTAAGTTAAATTTATATGCTAAAAGATCACTAAATGGTAATTTGTGGAAATTTGCATAATTTTCGATAGCACTATGCTTCTGGAGAACTTGCTTTTGGATTTTGATAGATTTACTATATATCTCCTCGGCATTGATCATAAACTTACAGAAGACAATAGTCAAAAGGCAAAGTTTTCGGATAATTTTAATCCAATTCAGGAAGTTGGCATGCAGTCTTTAAGCAAGAGTAGAGGTCTCTCGCTAAATTGTTAGAAAAATAGAGTGAAGGAATGACTTCTGTCTGTTAATCAATAAATATGTTCTTTGTATATTCTCGCAATTGGTAAGAACACTCTGGATCGTTGGTGCATGTGTATAGTTGAGTCTTGCAGGTGGCATCAAAGGCTGAAGTGAGACACTTATAAAGAGAGGCTGACTGAGCAAAGCTTAATATTAAGGCCAGAACTGCTATATACACGATGCTTTTCATTGTTATTTAATTATGATATTTTGCAGCATTTAATTTAATAAATTTGAAATAAACACTTTCAATCATGGAACAGTAGATTTCCATAAATGATATATTTGTAATTCAATTGAAGTTTTTCTTCAATTCTAAGTTATCTCTAACTATCATTATTTTATTAGAAGAATTATAATTTTATTATGCTCAAAATGAACTGCAGCAACCTTATTATCACTCAGCCAGAAGATTAATAGCTTCGAGAGTGCATCGACACCCTAGTCGAAAGTATTACAATTACCATATAGAATCTGAATAGATAATCAAATAGCAATTACAAAAATAGCAATAAAAGTCAGCCAAAGTTTAAGCCATCGAGAAAAAATTTGTCTAGTGGGCTGAAAAAAAGTAAAGCTAAATTAAATAAAAACTGGAGAGAACCAACAAAAATAGAGAAGATCATATTAAAAAAGTTGTAAAAAAATGCAAAGAACATTAAAAATATTTGGAAGAAAAACGAAAAGCTTTCTACAGTAGAAAAAGAGCAAGTATGCGCGAGGCTTGGAAAAAAGTTTAATAGTACAAGCACAATGCAGAGGACTATCAAACTTCCAAATACACTTCAAAAGAAAAATAACATTTTTAGAATAATGACCCTATAGAAACAAAGTCTCAGTATGTTCATTAAAAGCAACTTTCTTTGTATCAAATTTAATCGAGCAAATAGTATGTTGGTGGAAATCCAACTACTTCCAAACTATATGGCAATCCATCCAAAGAGTATTTGGCTGAACTTAACCAAAGTATTAAACAGTTTAAGGGTTGGTCTTCTATAGCCGTTACTGCAAAATTGGACGGACCAAATGAAAAGGTTCATCAATCAATAGTAAAAAGCAAACTTGAGGCCACTTTAACTCGATTTAAATAAAATACTGAGACTGAATAAAAATTAAAAATACAGCAACTTGGAGAGCGCCTCTAAAAAATTTAAAAAACACGAGTACTACGTTTTATATGTAGATCAAAAAGCTTTAATCCTTGAAAAAGAAGCACGAAAACCATCAGCCTTCATTATAGAACTCCCATATACAGAGAAGAGATAAGAAAAAAGCAGACAGATCTGATAGAGTTCATAGTGAGAGTATGCTGCAAGAAAAGCGTACCAGAGATTGGTCTGAATCCAACCGTCAAAAGCGCTAATAGTTCATGCAGAATCATATTCAAACAGGAACGGAGTACCTCTAGTCGCAAAAGATTAAATTTTTAAAAACAAATCTGGCAAAAAGGATTACCCTATCGGCAATATAGAAAAAATTATTCATTGAGAGGTTAAATCATTGATGATAATATGCTGGATGAATAAATGAATTGAAATATGCTATCTTGAGCCATTTTATTAAAATTATTGGCTTTGAATAAATGACATTTAACACATAATATAAAGTTTGCGATTTTAATGAAGAAGAGGTGAATATCTTGCAATATGCTACCTATAAATGGTATAAGATTAATAACTCCATCCAATAAATTTGCTTTTTATTTTTGCAGGACAATAAAATTACTAATTGTTTTCCATCATAATATAATTACCAAATGCAATTATAAGCCAACTTTACTCCATCAATAGTTTATTACTTTTCAATCTAGATATTACTACGCTGAAGAAATTAATACCATTTTTTTATTTATCAATTACTCAACTAAAACAGAATTTATACTTTGCTTTTACCTAAATATAATAATAATTTTTTTTATGTTTTGCGACTATTCTGAGTTTCTTGAAACAGCATCTGAAGTAAAAGGGTTCATGCCAACTAGAAATTAGCAGGGCTTTCATTAACACATGAATTATCTATGTCCCCCGGTTTTAACGCAGAATGATCACGTCTATTCTGAGTTCACTGATGTAATTTCAAGGAGATTGATGGTGCAAGCATACCCTGCCAGCTATCAAAACTTTAATCCCTTCTGTCCCATCTGTCTTAAATTTGTTGATAACGGTAGCGTCTTTACTACATGCTTCCTAAGTAATGATCGCAATTATTTAATCCACCAACAATGCCTTAAGAAAGATAGAGCTTATTAAATGAGAAGTGTGGGATAACTGCTCTAGAACAAGATTGCCTATCAATAAATCTGTCCTGAAGTAAAAAATAAATTTTATTGTGGGCTAGGCTCCCGCTACTTTTATATTGAGCTTTCCTTCTGCCATCCCATCAATGACAAATGTTTCATTAAAATAAACAAGAAAGTTTTATTGACAAAAAATTCTTTTACCATTTCATTCGACTAAGAAGAGCAAAATTCATATTTTCCCAATATAATTTTGCTTCCTCTGACAGACTTCGTAATTAATGCTTCAATTCACGAGATGAATAAGAAAGATAACAGATCTAAGGTAGTAAAATATATATCTTTGAGAAACTGCAAGGAGAGAAGAAGAATAATGATGACTAGTGAGGAGGTGGCTATGGAAATATAAATAATTTAAGGGATGGAGGAAAAGCAAAGATTAACTGAAAATATGAACTATAAGTACAAATATCCACTAAATTTGGCCATTCCACTTTTGAGGATTAGACAATTTAAGATTGACTTGCCTGAAGAATTTGAATAGTCCGAAGAATAAGACTATTTCATCGCAAGCAAATCAACCATAGTTTAGGAACTTCTCAATTAAAAATAAGATCCTTCAGTATCAACCATCAGAACATCAGAACCAATTCAATATCATTTTAGCCTCTCAGATTCCAACAGTTCTCAAGGATAGGCATAAAAGATCAATTTATCAAAGCTAATAACTACTAACACCCTCATTTAGTTTGTAAAAGTAAATACTCAATCTCGACTTTTTCAAAATTTCTTAGATGAGTGCTCTCCTGAAGATATTTCAATAATAATAGGTCATATCCAGCCAGCAATAGCCTAACTCATTAAACATGAATACGGAAACTATATGATCCAAAAATTGTTCACAGTTTGCAATCCCCTCCAAAGATTTAGCATTATTCAAATAATAGCCCCTTAGCTAGCAGAATTGATTAAGAATAAGCAGGGAACTCACACCATCCAATCTTTTATTGATCATTTTACTCTTAATTAATAATTTGAGTTGGTGATCATGCAACTCAGAGAGGAATATTATGATCTTTGCAAAAATAACAATTCAACCCACTTCATTCAGAAGGTTGTAAAATCTTTTCCACTGTAGCTTACTCTTCCCTTTTTTCATTACACCGTTTAAAATTTACTTGCCTTTGCGTTGGATAAAAATGCAATGTGCGTAATAAAGCACATGATGAGAAGACTTCGATAGTTAGAGGGAAAAATATAATTGCATGATCAAGCAATTGAACTCATTAAAAGGCAATTAATCTTCAATGTGACTTTTACCGTTGACAGGCTCATTATGGACAGTTTTGGCAATTATGTGATTCAATTTTGCTATTAGATGTTTGGTCTATAAAGATGTTCAGGAATTACTGAAAGAATACTTTCCCAGTTTACCTCTTATGCTATTGGCAAATTTTCAAGCAACGTACTCCTTAAATGCATTTCCACTTACTGGACTGATAAACGCATCTACTCTTCACTCAAATCAATAAGTAGTAATCAAATAATTGAATTATTCCGAAACAAAGATGGGAACAAAATTTTATTGGAGATGATGGAACGTTTGGAGGGGATTGAGCTGTGGGATCGATTCTACGGGATAATGATTCGCATTGAGCCAACTCGGTTTTATCATGATCGATGGGGAGTATGTTTGGGAAGCAGAAGTGGGCAAGTTGGGACTCGCTTATTAGGTTTTCCGTAAGCCAAAAAGAAGCAATTTATCCGCAAATGAGAATTACAATATGTGATAGTATACAATTCATTATGCATTATATCTTAACTAGCCAAAGAATTTTAAAGATTATTGAGGATCAACATATCATTTATTTTCGATATATTTATCAAGCCCAAAACTATTAACTGACTCCTTGAAGGCAGTCTCTATTTCCTTGGCGCATTTACTGATTTAATGAACCTATCCATTGTATTTATAGCAGTTTTACCAAATCAGGCACATATCCTCAATAAATTAAGGGCTATTGTTATAGCAGTTGTGAGCTATCTTTTTACGAATCGTGCCCAAGTCCATCGGCTTTGTCACAATATCAAAGTAATCCAGAATATTGTATTTAACAGTATCCACTGGCTCTTGAAACCAGTAAGCTCCTTTCAGTTTTGAGATGTGAGCAAGTATTTTAGAAGCCACTTTTTGCCAGTTATCCAGCTTCACCTGTTCAAACATCTCTTGAGGAATAGATTCAGGGTTGGCTAAAAAAGCTTAAAGTTCTGGTTTGGCATCGATCATCTGCCTTACATCTTCCTCTGTAAGATCATGTGGTTCTCCTCGATCATTTAAGAACACAATCTTGTAGATTTGTTTTGAACTTTTCACACTGCCCTATTTTTTCTTTCTTTTCTAGATGTTGGATTTAGAATCATCGATACTTTGACTCATCATGCTATATTTATTCCCATCTTTCAGTCGCTTGTATTCATTACTGAGATATTCTGCCACATCATTAAATTTGGCTTTTTTTGCTGGTTAAATTGCCGTTTTGCCGACAGAGTTCAGGTGATAAATGTCTGCTCCTTTTTCAATCAAAATTTTGCACATTTAAAGATGTCCTCTGCGAGCTGCATAGTAGAGTGGAGTCTAAGCAGCTAATTTATCAACATGATTAACTCTGTCTATGTTAAATATAGTTTGTACCCTTTGTTGAATATTTGCGAACAATTTCTAGTCTGTTTTCACTCACTGCATAAAAGAGAGGAGTCTGCCCAAAGTTGTCAACATCATCAAGACTTAGTCCATGACTGAACAAAATCTCTGCACACTGCTCCTTTCCTCTATTATTTGAATTTTACCCTATCTGCAGATATAAAAAAGGACAGTCTGTCCGTTGTGATCTTTAAATTTAAAGTCTGCGCCATTGCGAATTAAGAGTTTAACTAGTTATTGGGAAATATCTTATTCAGGCACAAGAACTGCAAAGTATAAGGCGGGGTGCTGGCTTTGTGGCTAAATTTTATTGACAATGGCAGGATTGCAGGATCTAATAATGTCCTATACTTGTTGAATGGAGCTGAATTAATCAGGTGGTACCCTTTTTTAACTGCTGCGATAAATTAAGTAAATTTTTGTTCGGCAATGTCATCAGAGTTAGATGGATTATCCATGATTGACTGATATAATTATTATATTCCTCAATATTTTTGAAAATAAGATTAATATTGCCTACAGTCACTTTCAACATATTCAAATCAAGTAAGCAAATTTTAATTTAGTAACTAACAAGATGTGTTCTTCATTTAAATGGCATCAATTCATTATAATAATCAAGTATTTCTATCACTTCAACATCTCATTTCTACTAACTTGATTAGTTGCTGGGCCGTTGCTGCTTTCAGAATGTTTTAGTCGAAGCAAATCAAGCTATTACTATTCCTTATCCTAGTGCTATATTCTCATAAAATCATGTATTTCTCGTCTAAAAGTGAGAAAACCTCCCAGCAACCCCAAAAGGAGCATTTTCAGGTGAGTCGAATTTCTCATCCTATATTTTAATAAATGCACAATTAATAATTAAAATGATGTTGTCGAGTATAAGGGTGAAATTAAAGGGATGACTATCACTCAAGCTTACAAGGGTTGATTTTTCTTTTTAAATTTCTTCTCGTTTTCGACGAGATGGTTATAATCTTTAACCAATTTTTCATAAAGAATTTGAGTTTATTCCCGTTCTTTATGCAGATTCATTGCTTTCTCCTTTTGCAGTTCTCGCTTTGAAAATTCATCTTGCAAATTCTTTCTTTCTCTCTTTAAATCATTAATCTAGGAAATTAACTATTCGTTTTGGCTCATGATTCGCTTATTATCAGCTTCGTGTAGCTCGATGCTTTTCTTGAATTTTTCTTTGAGACCCTTGACTGTGGATTAAAGATGTGCCCTTTCCTTGATAAATTCCTTCTGCTGATCGATTCCCTCCATTTGTTTTTTATTTTCCTCCTGGACATACTTCCTATAAATTTCAATAACTTTGGATTTGAGCCCTTTATAATCCTAAATAATTGCAGTTTTACACTGATGAAATTTTGATACATGTCACTGATATCATATTAAAATGACTTTATGTAGTTAAGGTTGCTCATCTCGTCAGTATTGAGTTCTGATACCTATTTTTCCATGCCATTGCGCTTCGATACCAAGTCCTTCACAATTAAGTTCATGTTATCGTTAGTACCTTTGAAGTGAATGATTTCACTATTCATATTAGCTATTTGTTAACGCATTTTAGCGATTTCTTACTCTCGAGGTCCAATATCTCTCTTCAGTTCTTTAATTTTGTAGTCCAGAACAAATTTGAATTTTTAAAGTTCCTGAGTCTTTTTTTTAAGTTAATTGATTCTGGTGACCTTATCCCTGATTGTTTTTTCTCTCTCCTCAATTTATTTAGCTTGTGACTGTTTCCTTTGTAGATTTTATTCGTGTTTTTGTTTTATTTTTTAGATATCCTCGAGAGTATGCTTGAGTCGGTGTTTTTCCTCCTCTAATGAGCGTTCTTGCTTTTCTAATATTTTTTTCTTAGCTAATTTTTCGTTTTCAGCCTTATTGTTGGCCTCTTCCAAAACTTTGATATTAACCTAATTTTCTTCTTTATTGCCCTTGATATCTTTTTCTGCCTCAGTTTCGCATTTTTCTTGTTCTCCATCGTACTCCTTCTTCTTTTGTTCGTAAATTTCTTCATATCTCCTAAACTCTTCTTTTTCCTTGCTAAGCTCTTCCTCAAACTGAATTTCCTTTTGCTGTTTTTTCTTAACATGCGTATTCTTGATGGTCAAAACTATTTAATTAAATTTCTTATTTTCTGATTCTTTCATTTTGCCAAGTTCACTGAACCGAGTCTGTTCTAGTTGTATTTTATCAGCATAGTCCTTTTCGACAGTTTCTCTCTTGTTTTTATGTTCCAACTCCAACTTATTCAACTTCTGAATCTGATTTTTCTCCATTTGATTGATCTATTCTACTTCCTTGTCATATTTCATCTTTTATATTCTTTCTCTTTCTGATATTTTATAGTTCAATTCGTTGATCAATCTATCGTTGAGCTCTTTCGTTTATTTATTCGATTTTTATTTTTTCTATTTCTGCTCAGCATTGGATATCTTCAGATTCTATTGTGAACTTTTCAGCTCTAGCAATTTATGTTTGGAGAATAAAAACTCTTCAGACAAATCAGGCATTTAAAGTTTTGTTTTGCTGTTATTGTCCTTGAAATCATAGCAAATAAATGAACCATCCTCCCCACTTGAAAATATGTAATTGTCATCGTAAGTTACGACCAATTTTGTTATTTTGCATCGATGAGATTGAATCTCAAAAATTTCCTTACTCAAATTGAGAGGGTATTTACAGTATCGGATTGAGCCCAACTCGTCTTTTTCATCCGTGCAATAAATGAACACTTTTTTACTGTTTGTCAGCACAATTCGAGAAACGTTGGCATTTGTGAAGATTTTAGATGGGGCTGAAATATTATATTTTATTAGGTCTTACTTAACGCTTTCTCCTCGCTATTTATTTTACTGAATAAATTATATTATACTGTCTTCGGAGTTATTTTGATCTCGTAAATGCATTTATTTTAGTTGGTCACTGAAGTATTGAAAGTTCCACCAACGTAAACTGTTCTCTCGTTTATATTTCCTAATTTTTCGTCTTTCGATGTAAAAAGGCAAGCCAAAGTTTTCACTGAAAAGCCAGGAGCAGCTAAGACCTGGAGTCGAACACTTGGATCTTATAGTTTATAATAAAAGACAAATCCATCTGAAGTGCCCAGATATATGGCCAAATCATCTTCTTCCCAGATCATGGTTTGAAATTTTCTAAATGTTAAATGATTTACCCTGCTTGAGCTTTAAACTGATAATGCGGTGGCTGGTCAAGAGTATAAAAGTTAAATAGTTGCACCATGACATTATTGACAACTGCAAACAGATGCCCTCCATGTGAAAACTTCACCTCATAGCAGTTTTTAATTGATAAATCTTTGAGGTTAACGAGTTAATTATCCAAGATATTGATGATTCTAACTTTGTCAGGAAAAGAAACCAACAAATGAAGGCCAGAGGGATGGAAAGACAGCGACAATGGTTTCTATTCAAATATTTTTATGATCTACAGATTATTTTTTTCAAGGTAGTTCCAAATTCGTACTGAACGATCTGAGGAGCATGTTGCAACTAAAGATTTTCTAAGACAAACATCCAAACCAGTAATCGCATCAGTATGAAAAGATTGCAGAGCATATTCGCAGTTATGCTCTTCGTTTTTGTCTAATGATAACTTAAGAATGATTCCAGTGTTGAGACCGACGAATAGTAGATCCTATTTAGGGGTAGAAAGTAAACTAGTAATTCTGCCTTTAAATTAATTTAAAGATAGCTTTCTCTCGCTTTTTACGTATAAATTCTTTGCTTATTTGGTTTATTTAGACTCTTCTTTTGAGTAAAGGTAGAGAAGTCCATCAGAGCCACCGACAATAAAGGATTTACTGCTATTTGGTAAATAAAGCAGAGTTTATATGGTGTAGTTTTCGCCTGGACTGCTGGCTAAAATAGCCTTAAACTCTCCATTAATAGCAAAATAGAGCAGCTCACCATTATCAGTTCCAATTATAAGTCCGTCTTTGAGAATGCAGTAGGTCGTAAAGTTGAAATCTTTTTAGTTGATTTCTCTCCTAGCGAAGGGAGAGTCTTTTAATTGAATTTTCTATGTTGATATTTTAAAGAATTTGAGATTGCCCTTTCCCATCACAACGATAACATCGTCCTATCGATAGAAAAATATTTGGTTAAACCTATCGAGGTTAATAGTGCTTTGCTTATCGATCTTTTCAGTCTTGTCCAGCATGTGCACTGTAAATTTGAGCTTCTAAAAATTCCATTGAACAATTTGATACTCCGGGCCATTAGTTAAAGCAATTAAGAACTTGGGATCGGTTGTTTCTGTCCCATTAAATGCAAGGGAAATGAATTTGTTACCTTTAATCTATCCTGAAGCGAATGATTTCTTCTTATTAGTGGTGAGGTCAACTAGGAATATGACTGGAACTTGATTGGTCTATTCACTCCACGCCAAAAATCTTTTGTTTTGACTTTGAGCAATAGTAGTAATTCCCTTAGACCCCGGCAAGGTATCAATAAAGGTTTGTATCTTCTCATTTTAAAATGAAGCACTTAAGTTGTTGAGGACTATTGTATTCGCTGCGGGATATATGAGTTTATTTTATTTGGTTGTGGTATTGCCAAAGAATAGAGAGTTCTTGATTTCCCCATAATAGTGGGAGATGTATTTTTCGACGAAGGAGTCCTTGAGAGCTGAGAGAGGTTCTTCGATCTTGAGACTGGCATTCATTTTGTAACTTATAATAAGCTAATCAATATTTGATTATTTTAATTTATTAATCTATTTTTTTTATCCATAAATGAGCAAGAAGGTTGCCAAAAAGCCACAGGCCTAAAAGGAAAATCCAATGAGGGAAATCAAAATCTAAAAACTTGTCCTCAATATTAGTGTTGGATAATCTGGAGATAAACTTACCAAGGCCTCTAAAGTGCTTGAAGATTTGACTGGACAGAAGCCTGTACCCTCAAGAGCTCGCTTTACTATTCGTAGCTTCGGTATCAAGCGTAATGAAAAGATTGCCATGCACGTTACTGTACGCGGAGATAAGGCTGATGAGATCTTAGAAAGAGGATTGAAAGTTAAGGATCGTGAACTCAAGAAGAAGAATTTTTCAGACACTGGCTGCTTCGGCTTTGGTATTCAGGAGCACATCGATTTGGGAATTAAGTATGATCCCTTCACCGGTATTTTCGGAATGGACTTCTATGTGGTATTAAAACGCCCTGGAAGCCGAGTGGGGTTAAGGAGAAGATGCAAAACAGTAATTGGTGCTAAGCACAGAATATCAAAGGACGAAGCAATGGAGTGGTTCAGGAGAAAATACGATGGCGCCATCTATAACTGACAGTGATCACCTATTTAATTTATCAAGTCACACTTGCTTTCAATCATAATTGCATATTTATTTCTTATCAATATTATTCAATTTAAGTGGTCAAAATGAAGTGAATCTATGGATGGATTAGTATTTATAATAGCAATCTTCAAAATGCAATTGTCCGAAGACCAAATCAGTTTATCAGCAAGCCGAGATGACTCTTAAGCTCGTGAATTGATTTAACTTGACATAAATTTACAGACCGGCTTGCCATAGATCCCAAGCATCCTCATATAGATGGCTCGTAATATTCTCGTGCTGAAATAGATGAAACTAAACAAAATTTTCAACAAAGAAAAGCAACAAATGTCTGTTCTCAAATATCAAGGAATTGTTTTTGATAGCATGTAAAAATTGGTAAAGAAGACTGATCAATTTCATGAAGAGGCTGTAAATGCACTAATAAATCTTTTACAAATTCAGACAAGAGTAAATGAAATGATTCAAAAATGAGCTGAATGATATAAACGAACTCTTTCTAAATAAATTATTGATATTTACAGTTTATCATAAATATAGGCAATATTTGCTTACGGTAAATAATTGCTATTTCATCAATACTATCAAATTTAAATGATAACAGATATGAATCAATACAAACATCAATGTTCCTGCTTTATTTCTTCATTTAAGTTGGACACAGGTTTAACTTTCCACATCCATTTGCGATTGTTCCAACCTTTACATATAGTCACAATAATGATTATAACTATCTTCATACTGCTGATATAAGATGAGGTCGGGTGTTTTCAATTCTTATCTATCGATGAGATTCAAATTGGCAAGCGACCGTTAGAGTTATGTTTCCTCATCCATCTTATTAGATTTAACGATATGATTATAAAAAATCAATAATATGGTAAAGTAACGAAAACTGTTTTATACTTTAATATTTATTTAACCAAGGCCTACTAAGCAAAATAATAAATGAGTGTATAAATGTCCTTATATTTTTTCAGATTTAGTCTACATTTTTTAATCCAAGTCAATTCAAAATGAGCAAGCTTTAATTTATTTTATGTTTCAGATATTCATCTCCTTTAAGAGGTAATTAAATAATATAAATGTTAATAATTATAAAAGATGGGCTGCACCATTGATGGATGTCTCAAATCGGATCAAATCAACCATTCTAAATAATAGCATTACCTGGAGAGGATTAATGAATTACCCATTCATGCAGTTGATCTCAATTAATTTTATCCAGAAAACAAAGAGGATGCCTTAAAATTGTATTAGAAGGGCTATCAATTGCTTATGGAGCAAAATATTGAGTAAGCATCTTCCTTTTTCAAGACCATAATATCCTCAGATCGAAATTTCAATTATCAAATTGAAGGCATTGGTGCTATTGAAGATCAAATCGGCTATTATGAACATAATCCAATAGACTGGTTCTTCTAAAAAAGTATAAGTAAAACTCCTTATGATGCATTGTCACTGTGCTTTCTTGTTAGTCAAAGATATGACGAAGCTGAGGCATGGTATAGGCTGATGATCGATGAAAAACCTAAAGATCATCAGCTTATTTTGGGGTTAGGTCACTCCTACTTCAATAGAAAGCAATATGCCAAAGCAAAAGAACTTTATTTAAGAGTTATTTAGCTGGCCCCAAGCTTTGACAAGCCTTATCAATTAATAGCTTTTATATGTAAAACTAATGGATCAACTAATTAATAGGCAGTTGGATGGGCTTAAAAATGTTTGGAAATTAATTTTTAAAATTTTTATGCATCATTTATGATTGCAATTTGCGAATCAAACTTAAAAAGAAAAATATAAAAATTAAAAAAAGTAATTAAAAAGAACTAGCAATACGGTCGGGCCTATAATTCATTGGGAAACGCTTTAAAACAAAAAAAGAATTACTAATAAGCAATCAAGTATTATAACAAATGCATTTAAATTGCGCCTAATTATGACGCTCCATATCATGGAATGGGCAACATTTATCGATAAAAAGAAATGTTTTAATAATCAATAATGTGGTATTAAAAAAGCATTAAAATAAATCCATTGGCTGACAAATCTTACAATGGATTAGGAAATGCCTATTATGAAATAAAAGAATATGACAAAGCAATACAAGTCTATCTAAAATGCATAGAGATAAATCCACAATTTTCACCCCCTTACTATGGCATAGGAATTGCTTACAAGCACAAGTCAATGATGGAGCAGTCAATAGAATGGCTCAAAAAATCAGCCAATATTGATCCTTCTTATGAAGTTCCTTATAATGCGTTAGGGAATGTCTATCTTCAGCTGAAATAGTATGATCAAGCAATATAAATTTATTAAAAATCATTATCAATAAAAAAGCAATCTCCTGAGATCTATTTATCACTAGCCAAAATTTATGACATTAAGGAATAGTATGATAAATCATTGTAATTTTATGATAAAGCCCTTGAAATAATTCCAAATTGTGCTGAAGCCCTCTATGGAATGGGGAACGTATATAAAAACAATAAATAATTTGAAAAAGCTGTTTAATACTACTAAAAATGCATTGCAAGCGACTAAACATTCTAAGCAGCTTATTATTAATTAGGAAAATTATATAAAAAAAGAAGATAATATGAAAATGCATAAAAATGGTTTGCAAAATGTTTAAAAATTAACCCTCGAAGCGATCATACCCTTAATAGTCTTGGAAATATATAAAGTGAAAAAGGAAATTACAATCTGGCAATATAATGGTATTTAAAATCTATCTAGTGTAATCCTACTTATGGAGCTCCTTACTATGGCCTTGGAAACGCATATTTTATCCTTCATTAATATTAAAAATCAAGATAGTCATATTAAAAATGTATATAAATCAACCCTCATAACGAGCATCCATTTAATGGCCTCGGAAACATTGATGCAGCTCTTCAAAATTACGATGAGGCTGTTAAGTGGTATAGCAAAAGTATTGAAATAAACCCCTAAAACGATGCTTGTTATTATGGAATTGGGAATGTGTATAGTGATCAGCAATTATTGTAGAAAGCAACAGTCTGGTATGAGACATGTCTTCTAAAAAATAAAAATAATCCCCTGTGCCTAACAAATTTGGGTTTTGTTTATTTAAGAATGTAAAATTTTAAATAGGCTTTTCATTATTTTTCCAAAGCTAAGGAAACTATTTTCTTAGATGATCGACTGAGTTCAAGGAATCAATAATATTTGCAAGGTCATTTAGAAAAATTTGAGTTATAAGCTTAAGAATGGTAAACAAAACGCCTCACTGGGTTTATTAGCGAAGAAGATAGACAAAACTTAGGAAACATTATTAAAAATTTTGAGTCAAAAATAAAATATTTGTATCAAACGAGTGCCAATAAGAATATTGCCGATCATAGTTTAATCTTAAAGATAAATACCGATTTTACCAAGATTATTTCATTGATTTTTTAGGACAAATTCAAGTTGACCAAAATAAAAGAAATATTTGATTCAGTTCACACTCTGTTCAAAGCTGACTAAAGTTATTTTCACATTATTGCCCAATTATTCTGTCAATATTTTTGGAATTAAAAGTTTGTTGCTGAAAAGCAAATTATTGAAATTGAATAGGCATTGTCTTCGATCATCAAGGAGGCATCATAACTATATGCAAGAATAAAAGAATAAAAAGCCAGCAATAATTCAATGATGATAAAAGATCCTGTAAAATTAACGATGTCGTAAGATAAAAATGAGGAGATTAACTTGTTTAAAGACACGGCTTTCTTTCCATCTTACTAATAGCTATACATGTAAATTAAAAAAATTAATTAAAAAGCTTGCTAATCAGAAAAATAATTTTCAGAATTAGTGCATCAAGTCAAAAAGAGTGGCCACGGATTTTAAGAAGCAATTGGACAAAAAATTCCAAAATAGGCAAATAATTAATTCAAAGTTATGATTCGTATCATGTAAAAAATGTTTAAAGAAATCAAGGGGCGGAGAAATGATTTAATCAGCAAACTTGATAAAAATATAAGTTCAGGAATACCAAACACTTTGCAATCAGTGCTACACGAAATTGTAAAAGTGTGGACTGATGAGATTGATATAATCTTGACTAATCGTATGAACAAAAAGATACCAACTCCATGCTATATTTCTGACCTCATTCGTGGAAAATGCTATTTCCAAAATATTAAGGATATTCAAGCTGCCATAACCAAAACAGAATAGATTTGCATGGAAAACGGCTACTAAATTATACAGTTCTAAAACAGATTACTTAAACCAGAGACGAAGGATGTGGTTCTTAAAATTAAGATTAGAGAAGCAGTTTGTGAATTACAATTAGCACTCAAGCAAAACGCAAAATAATATCACTTTATTCACTGTATTTATGAAATAGAGCGATCTCCCTTAGGATGCATCTTTGGGTCATTTCTATTTATGGCAAAGGAAATTAAATATCCTTTCGTGCAACGGTGCAAAGACCTTTCTCAAAAACTTGAAGGAAAGTCATCCCTTAAAGATCGAGTTCTCGTAAAAAAGATCAAATATATTTTAGGTGTGATTGAAGATAAAAACAAATCAAAGCTAAAATGAATGAAATTATATTTATCTATCATGACTTGATGTTGCCTAAATATTTGAATAAAAATAATATAATATATCTCATTTAATTAGACTGTATCATAGTCGCAATTATCATTATACTTTATAAATTATTTCATATAAAATAGTAATTGATAGTACATAGTATAGTGTTAAATAATCAATTTATTTAGAAATTTTCCTTTTCTTCATGCTGATATTAGCTATTATCTCCCTCAATTTTCTTATGGCTATTCCTTGCTTCCTCTTATTACGAACCAATTTTTCTTTGCAAGATGTCAAATCGGAGTAATCCGTATACTTCTTTTAGGATTCTCTATCTCTTGTAGCACATAACAGCACTATTCATCTCTGGGAATGTTTCAATGGTTTCCTCCTTGGCTTGGTTTACCATATTTTTAATGATTTGCTCAGCACATCCCGTGGCTAATTGAGTGATACCAAGGTCAAGTGCTGCCACCAGTAGTTTTTGGCAATTTTCATCAGTTATTTTAGCTAGTAATTGATTTTCGCAGATCAGAACCAATTGAGGAAGACTAAAATATTCTGCTAATTAAGTAAGTCTCAGCCAAAAGTCATAATCAACATCTTTGCACACAACGAGGAAGTTACTATCCAAATAATGGAGAAGAGTTTAGAAAAGCAGACCTTCATTGATAGGAAGATTAATAATATCACATTTTTATTGATAATTGTTCGATAGGATATTCGCGAAATATTGGCAGTTTAAAGCTAGCACTGCCTTATTGGCTCGAAAGTAAAACTAGTCACCCAGATTGAATGCAATATCGTAATAGCCTTGCTCATTTCTCTTGCTTTACAAATAGTTAGCGTAGTTTTCTGCCTCCAAAAGAATGACTGGCTCGACTGCTCTGAGTCTCTTATTCGTGCAAATAACCTCCCTGTCCTCTTACACAATTGATCTCTTGATCTAGTTGTCAAATTCTTCTTTAAACTCACAAATATTGATGCCATAATGAAAGATAAGGGAACTGTCGATTTTTCCATATCCCCTATAAAGGCAAAGCATAAGTTATTACAGCTACGAAATGGTGTATTTTTTGTTAATTCCTGACATAAAATTACGAATATGTTCACTCGAGTTAAACCTATCCACTAACAATCCCCCACACACTTAAAAATGGTCTCCATTGATCGATTCCACACATTCCCATTATATTTATTTTAGCGTTTTTAATTGCTCAATTTTTTCCTCAGTGACATTAGAAATCACGTTTAATTTTTTTCTAGAATTTACAATGTTGATATAGTAGAGATCGTTGAAATACTCGCCATTGAATCCTCCAAAGATAAGCATGCTACTGCCTAGAAAACAGGCACTGTGTCTTCTTCTGGCCTTCGGAAGATCACCTTGAACTTTAAGAGTTGTAATTTGGTCTTTTGCTGGATCTAAGACAAGGATATCATTGAGATCATTACAAAACCTTCCTCCAAAAACGTAAATTTTATCCTCATAGACTGCAGAAGTATGTCCCCAGCGTGTCAAAAAAGTGTTATCCTTCATTTTCCTTTATCGCCAATTCAGTTTGTCTACTTTTCCAGTTTCGAACAAACTAGACATATCCATTGAGTAGATATCACTGAGACATCTGTACTTTGAGTAGCACCCTGCAATTACATAGAGTTCGTTGTTTACCAAGGCAGAAGAATGAAACCTTCGGGCAGATGGTCTCACTGCTTCTTTGGGAATCGGTACTTCGGCCCAACCCATTGTGATAAAGTTGAAGACCCAAAGATCATCCAAATCGCCGACTCCCTCGCCTCCAAAGACAATAAGGTAAGGGTAATGAAGTTCTGCAGTGTGGTAGGTTCTTTACCACGGAGCAGGTTCATTAATCCTGGGTGCAATTTAAATCCATTCTTTGGTTTTCCAATCGAGGATATTTATGGTATTAAAGCGTTGCTTATTTGCTCCACCTCCTCCGAATACGATAACTCGATTGTTTTCATGATCGTAATTCATGGAACAGTTAGAACGATGCGAAGGTCGATCGCCAACAGTTTCGATTTAAGTCCATTCCATTGTGATAGTGTTAAAAGTCCACACATCGTTCATGTAATTCGAGTCTAGATGAGAGAGGAAGTACCTGCATAGCCTGCGAAGTATAGGACTTCGTCATCAATGATGCAGCAACTATGTCCCCATCGGAGAGAAGGCATAGCACCGCGTCGGTCGTTATGTCTGACCTGTTTCCACGATATTTTTTCCATATGTTTTAGAATTCTATTAAATGTTCGATGAATGGGAACAGGATATAATACCACAGTTTATAGATGTTATAATCCTAAAAGAGCTTCTTCTATGTTGTGAAATGAATTCCAAATTGAAATGATAAAAGGCGTGGCGAAATGAAGAAAAAAAAATAACAGTTGGAGGTATAGTAATCTTTCAGTATATAATAATTTTGATGTCCATCTTCCGACTATTCAAAAAGTAGCAATCATTTAACATAGGAAATAGAATTCTGGCGAACTCCAAAACAAACTCAATGTCACTAACGTTTTCAACAGGCAGGAGGAAGTCAAAAAATCGGAGCACAATAAAAACTTGGAGTACAACTGCTCCAAACAGCGAATGGAAAATTACGATATAGCCCTTAAGGCTGGAGTTGTTGATTTGGAAAAACTCAAACAACTTGCTTGGAACGGTGTTCCTCAAGGTACTGCCTTTAGTATTTAGCATGCCGATGTGATGCTTGGAAATTGCTACTTAAGTATATGCCAACCAACCAAGACAACCAGCAACAAACCCTGCAGCGCAAGCGTAAAGAGTACTTTGTGATGGTAGATACATACATCGAAAATCCGAGCCTCGAACAAGATGCTCAAGAGAAAAAGATCTTCAAGCTCATCAATGACGATGTACTACGAACTTTGCCAGAAAGCTCACTCTTTCGCCACGAAAAGATTCAGAAAATGATGCGCAGGTAAATAACCATTTATACAGACTGCTTTACGTTTGGCATATGCGCCACCCAGCTAGCGGATATGTTCAAGGCATTAATGATGTTGCCACTCCCTTCATCGTAGTCTTTCTATCAGAGCACATACAGTTAGACCTTGATACCCTTAACCTATCACCTGAAATAAATAAAATAACTGAATAGCAATTGAGCAATATCGAGGGAGATTCCTATTACTGTCTCAGTAAGATCTTAGACGGAGTCTTGGACAATTATACCAGTTCATGGCCAGGAATTGCTAAATCCTTCGTGAGAATAGAAGAAGTAATAAAGCGAGTGGATCCCTAACTACTGGCACATTTTTAAGCGTAGAACATAGACTTCTACCATATGTATTTCAAATGGGTTACATGCCTGCTACTACGACAATTCTCAATGAAGACCTGTCTTCGTTTGTTCGATACATATCTGGCCATTGAGAACAACTATTTCGCGTTTTGCTTGTACATCCTAGCCGCTATAATTTTGAAATACAGCAAGAAGTTTAAAAAGATGGGTTTCGAGTAGATGATGATATTCCAGCAGAATATGCCCACGAAGGAGTGGTCATAGGAGGATCTTGCCACCATTATCGCAGAGGCTTTCGTGTATCAAAGCTACTTTCTCAAGTGATATCATAATTTCTGCCTTGGGTTTGCCAACTTAGTCGTATCATATCCATAAATATATCAGATCTGATTGCATTGTTAATCTTATTTATGTAAACCAGTAATTTGACCTAGCTAAGTTATTTTTGTTACTTTAGACTATTCTAATCGATTTGGAATTTAAATTATAAATTAAAATTGGAATGGAGTGCGTAACGATTGAAAATGTTGATGATTTGCCCCTAAAAGGTAAAAATATAATCATTTAGACAAAGATCGACAGAAAACTGATATTTTTTGCTGCTGTTTTGGAGCTCTCTTCGCCATAACTATGCTTACAATTGCCATAGCAATCATGAATACCAGTACCTTTTCAATTAACAAGATAACTATAAAAACACCAATTTTCCAACTGATTCTGATGGCATACCATGCGCTTATGGTGTTAATAAGAAATATCCTTTTGTTTACTTTCCAAACATCAACGATATTAATACTGTAATTCAATCTTTAAAAAGAGAGTTTGTTTGAGTAGTTGTCCCAATTCAGGAGATCCATAACTAAGTTGCAGAGTCAATTCAGTTATAACCTCTTGTGATATTCCTAATATCTACTCTGCTTCGGTTAATTTCGGGAGATTGGGCGGATTTTGTGCACCCAATGACTAGGCCGCTCAGAAAAAACTAATTTAAACTGCTAATCTGTCAAAAAAATGGAACTTCATGGATATCTTTGATACTATTGAGTCAAGTTTACTCATATCACTTGGTATGGGCATATTTTGGTCTCTTTTAGTTCAATTCTTCCCCAGAGGAATGGCGAGCGTCGTTACTATCCTTTCAGTAGCAACACTGGCAGTTGGTGGCTTCATTGTTCTGTTGGACCCTGTTATTGGCATAACTAAAATTTAAAAACTAGTAATGGGAGTTATATTACTTTTTCTTGCAATACTTTTCACATCATTTTTATGCTTATACAGAACCAGAACTAAATTGTTCACTGTTTTTTTGGATTGGTCTTCACGAGTATTAAAATAAAATGCATTGTATTTGCTTTATGTTTTTGTATTTATTGTGTGTACGATTGGACTCATAGTACTATGCCTTTTTCAACATATCGCTTATCTTAGTCACTCTTAGCCTAAGCCTTCAAATGACGATATCTTTTTAAAACTTACCCCTAATATTTTGTTATTAGTCTTAAATATAATTGAATTCATATGGGGCCTTCAATTTCTAAAGGATTCATGTAGATTGTTTGTAATTTAGTTAATTTCATTCTTTCAGGGATGGCAGTAGAGCAGTATTGTCAAAATGGAATTGGTTTCTTTGATACTTTCTTAAGATTGCTGAAATATCACTTTGGCTCTGTCGTAGGTGGATCATTCTTGAATGCTTTTTTCAACATATTTAACTTTATTCTCTAAACTCTAAGATGCCATTCTTCTGGGGTTTTCCCTGCTTGTGCCCCTTGCTGTGATAATTTTTATGATTGTCATGCCAATTTTTCTGAGCTCATCAGGACAGATATATACTCGTACATCAACATAACTGGACTAGCCTACTGCAATGCTGCTAGAAATTGTGAATTTCTAATTGTGCAGGTAAATATTTTTATTGGTAGTCAATCAGTGCTTTATTTCTATAGAATATCGGCATATTGCTTTTCAGTAGGAGTTGCTGTAATTGCATCTTACTTCATCTAAAAACAAAAACTTAACGGAGAAGTTGATTTGCTTAGTTTGGCTATTGCGACCCTCTTTTCCTATTGTGTGATTACTTATTTTATAGATCTGCACGCTAATGTGGCAGAGGGATTGCAAATCATCTATATGATTTAAGAAGTGATCGGCCGAAGCAAGAAACTGAATTATTCAAAAGGCATGAATCATTTTAAGCAAGAGATTGCTTAAATGAAAAGTTTTAATAAGGATGGAATTATTTCCTGCTGATATTTATGACATAAATTGATTATTGGATTTGTTGATTATGATTACATTTATGATTGGCGATCCTCTTCGAAGTATAATGAAGGAAGAACTCGAGCAATTGTTTTAAATAAATACTAATTATTGATTAAATTTTTACATGCCTCCTTTCTTATTGTTTAAGATACAACTTAATAAAAACGCTGAAGCAACCAACCCAACTTCATCATAACAATATTAAACTTTATTTATGATTTAATGTTTATCTTAAATGTTTATTTTGCTCTAAGAATATACAACAAATCAGATCAATAATGTTTCGCATCATTTTTCTTTTTGGAATATTTGTTGGCTTTCTTCGACTCCTACTTTGGCATTTTCTTCAAATGTATTTTTTATTTTTTGGTAATTTCGTAATTTTTAAATTCAGGTCTCATCAAGATTAGAAATGAAAAAATAAATAATATAGCCACTATGATAAATAAGTATTTTGTTTGCTTGTAAAAGGGAATTATTACCAGTTTACCTTAGCAGTCAATGTACTGCGATTTTGTAATAGCTTTATATTTTGAAGCCATTCCTGCAGGCGAGCAGATTATATGCTTGCCATTTTACTTTGTCAAATTATGTTGATTATTTACCCTGCGCTATGGTGATGAAGAGTCCCTTACAATTTATTCAATTACGTTACCCATTTTTTTCTCAGATGCTGTTAAAGGATGATCACCTTCATGACCAAACGAAGGGCTGCCTCTAAGATAGAATAGTTTTATTGCATTTTAATCTGGTTTGTCCAGATGATTGTGTTTGGTAGGTGTTCCAAAATGTTCAGGTTAATTTTTCAAACTTGTGTTTGATTGTGTATAGCCATTATTATTGAGAGGTTATTTGTGACTCTCTGTTTTCTATTTTTAAGTTAGCTTTTAAAGAGATTTATCTCTATTTACGTTGTCCTCTGAATATTTTTTACTTTTCATTTTGTATTAATTTTAGATTATATCTTTGCCTTTTGAATTTTTTATATTTATCAAGTACGACATAATATTTTGATTCATTTTATATTGGTAATAGTCCTGGATACAACTTAAAGCCTATTTATTTGAACTACTTATCGTGATTAGAAATGTAATCTTGAATTTTATTTTGCTAAACAGAATGGCTGTCAAATAATAAGGCTGTCTTCGAACTTTCCATTTATCCCAAATTGATTTCACTAGCATCTCTTGGCTTTCAATGTATAATTATCTCTATGTTCCATTTTACTTTTCAATTTCATAAAGGCTTAAATTATAGCATAACTTTTTTAAAGAGCATGCCCTAAAGGTTTGTGCAACACTTGCCATTTAAAATCTATAGATTTCTTCTTTTTCCATCTATAAATTATCAGTTTAATATTTGGCGATAATCTGAAGATCTATATGACGAAACAACTACTTTTTTATAAATAGAGATGAAGCTTCTTATTGCACTCTTCCTGAAATTTTATGGTTAAAGGAAATGCAGCAAAACAATATTTGGATACTTCTTCATCTTGTGATAATTTCTCTTTGGTCATTATGTAATAAAAATTAATTAAGCTCTACTCTAAATTATTGCATGATTCATATAACTTAGAGTGACAATGTTATCATCAATCATTTTCATTAGATTCTTTTTCCTTATTAAAAATGGTCTCCTCAATATATCAGTTAAAATTCAACATTTCATATCGCTTAGAAGAATTTTCTGATTGAATAATTCATCGAAAATGATGTCCTTATCTTATGAGGCAATACTCACGGCAAAACATGTATCTCAAAATTGATAAATTATTCAAGATTGAGACAGTATTTTTTTTCTAAAGTTCAATCAATACAAATCGATTTGACAATTCGATATATGAGTGATTTCCTGAGTTCAGCTTTATAATTATACGTTAAATTTAAACTGCTATAATTTTAAATTAAGATTACTTCATTTGCGATTCAGACTTATGCTACTGAAATACAGTCCACGACAACACGAATCAATAGTCAAGGAGTGGTAGTGGTATCATCTACTAAAATATCTGCTTGAAAAATAATAAATATAACAAATGAATGCTGTCGAATAGGACACCTCGTTTATTATCTTCTATAAACTAAAGCACCTTTTCTTTGAGTAAAACTTGGAAGAGGAACAGATTATATCATTTCTCAAGGAAGATCCCATTAAAGCTATCGATGGAATCTTGCTCACCATCACATAATAATATAATCGCAAGGTTGATTAGATAGTTGAACCTTTGAGGGAAGACAAAAATCATTTGCTAACCAAATTAGAATAGGTCAGCAAGCAATTACAGCGTTCATTAGATTAAAATTAGGAGTTAAAAGCCATCATTTAGAAACAATAAGATGTAAACAAAGAGGCTGAACTTAAAGTACATTAGCAATAAATGTAAATCGATAAAAATAAAGAAATAATCGTAATTTAAGTCAATTAAAAAAATACAGTCAAGAGCTAGGCTTTAAAGTTATTTGAAAAGAATCGATAACTATCTGCTGAAAATGGTCAAATTAAGGAGCACATCCTCAATACTGACAACCAAATTTTATAGCTCAAATCATTATCCAATAATCTCAAACTCAGAAATTAATAGTTATCAATTTAATATCACCATCTTGAACATAAATTAGCATAGATGTCAGCAGAGCTCGAAGGACAAAACCAATAAAATTATTTATTGAGAGAAAAGGTTACCGAAAAGTAATAGTTCATCGCTTCTTTTGTAAATTAGTATAATCGAATTCATATTTTTGGGAAGCGATCTGGAGACTCTAAATCCTGCAAGATGGAAGAAAAACAAGAAGAAGAGAAAGATGAACTTAAAGGATTTAATTTTAATTAATTTTAAAGAGAATCCATTACCAGCAAAAAATCTTTAAATAGCAGTATTGTCCAGAGTGAATAATAGATGGACGATAAATTCCAGACAGTGGATGCAACCTATCAAAAATTGAAATCCTTGATGGTTTTTAAAAATGTGGAGAGTTCCCACAAAAAATATGAGGTGCTATAAAATAGTTTATTATTAAAAAATGGTAAAGTACAAATAAAAAGTGTGAATAACTCGATGATAAAAAGCCAGAAGAGTGACAAGCACAAATCAAAAGGAAAGATAACAACTGTGTTCTCCAAGAATTATGCATAAAAATAAATGATTCATACTCCATCAAGCAATCACAATGATCAGAAAAACTGTGTGAATTCTCTCATGGAAAAGAAGTTGTTTTAAAACAATTAACAAATTAGCAAACTTTAACAATAAATCGCAAGCTTGAATAATCAATATATGGAGCAGAGAGAAAATATTACTGAAATGGAGGGAGGTTATGAGTTGCAAATTGACGAACTTAAAAGCCAACTAACTTTTATTAAGAATAAGTTTAATTAAACCTATCAAAATTATCTTTTGGCTAAACTGTAACTTTAGACTTGCCAATAAAAATTATAAGAATTGCAGATGGAAATTGAGTAAATGAAATAACAGCATGGACTTTACTGCTCATAACTAAAGAATCGATGCAAAAGATATGTAACAACCAAAATTGATGAAGTGTAAAAGGAATACTAGCTGATGAAATAACAGATAGTGGCTTTTAATTAAAGAAAAGATCAGCATCAAAGTCAATAGAATAATTTGCAATTGTTTTCAAACATCATTAATTAGTCAAATCATCACTAGCATCTCAATGTTTAAAGCAATAATGAATCTACTGAAAGATAATAGAATTCAATTAATTTAGGGCATGAAATCTTTTAGAAAATATATATCCCAAATAATTAATCAAAAAATATAAAGGAGGTAGATTCTTTGGAAAAAAATAAAGCACAGAATCAAGACTTATGTTGTCTTTTAAAAGATTAATCAGTTCAATTTGACTCTTCAATCAGTTTCAACATTTATAACAAATACAATCAGCTTTCTCTTGATTCAACTGTTTATTCCGAAAGTATTTTTGGAAGGAATATAAAATTATGTTTAGTAATTCACTAGCCCATAAGTCTTCCTACTAAGACAAGTATATTAACAATTAATGACTAAATTGATGAGATCTATTGTCCTTCATGTGAATTAGTTAATTTTTCTATTGATTCTAACATTGGGTCAATGTCTCTTCTCCCCCTATAAAAGAAATTATCATTTTTTAAAAATAGTGATATCAATATATTAGGAAATAGTAGTGTTGATGTTTTGAATGAATAAAAATCTAAAATAAATAGCCAATAAACTGATTTTCACACATTTTAGTCAGAAAATAAAGAATAAAGATCACATTTAGCAGCAATATCACACTTTAGCCTGATTAATGAATCCATCTCATGTTCATCCAAAACTCCATCCATAAACAAATAATAATCTGAAATATCATTTTTTAAAACGACTGTCGATCTCGTAGCCAATTCACCTAAATGCTAATGGTTGTAATAAATCTATGAAACAACTGAATATGTACTTTAAAGATCAAATGCTTATGAATCTCTCAAATCACTGAATGATTAGTCTTCCATATCGATATAAGAGGGAGATAAAAAATATTAAAAGATGTAACTTTTCGCAAGAAAAGAATAAGCAAATCTTTAGCAAGCTGTTAAAGATTCTCCTGATTAGAATCTTACAATTCCTCGCTTTTGCCAAGATTAAATGTTGAGCAATAGCTCGTATAGTTAAAGAGATAAAGAATAAAATTTGTAAGAATAATCTAGCTCTAGGTTATAAAATAGTTTTTGTTATGGCGAGGAGTTGAGCCATTCAGTAACTTCCAATTCTCTTCTGAACAAAGCAATGATTGCTGGTGATTCATTCATTAAACAATCTACAGCGGTAAGCGTTAATCTCCAAAGTAAATCTAATCATGGCAGGAGAATATAACAAAATTAAGTAGACATTTCCCCTTGGTTTTTTGAAGACAGAAAGCAGAATGAGGAGGAATTCAAAAATTCCATTATTAATTATGATTAAATTCCTCTGCAAATTGGGATGCATATGAATGAAATTGAAATGATGAGATTAAGGAATTATCTTCGAACGCATACTATAAAGTTGATTTTCTAGTAAATTGTAACAAGAAAATACTTTAAAAAGCCGATGAATTTATCAAGGAAATTGTTGATATTCATAACTAAATTGAATGAAGAGAGGCAAACCTTTTTGCTCAGTAAATCAAAATTGTACTGCTTGCAAAATGATAAAGAAATTAAGTTCGAGGATAGTAAATATATTGACAGCAATAATTTTATGTTTGGACAATCAGAAGTCATCATAACAGGAGATGGGCATCTTGTCATTCGTAGAAAGGGTAAAAAGAACAAATTAGACGGTAACTTGGAGGATGGATAACGGATTATAGAGGCCTATGTTGTTTGTACTTACCGCATTCATCCTCAGCCTTGATACTGACAATTAATTTTTATGACTTTCATCATTTCGCGTATTCAAATGTAAAATTAACAATTATATTTAACATTAGCATATCTTTAATTTATGACCAGCTAAACTGAGACTGCTGACTATTTTCTAACAATAGCAAATAAATTTAAATTGGGATGTCTCCTTACCGAGCAGCAGAACCCTCTCACGATTGGTTTATCTGAAATTGCGCAAACTGATCTGCCAAAAGCCATATCCATCATTAAGCAAATGGACATATCAACCATAAACATACTATTGTCCAAAATAGACCAGCTAGAAGCCATGTACAAAGAAATCAACGATACTTTATAAACAGGAGGCAGAATTTTTATCTGTGGATGTGGGGCAACTGGAAGACTGTCTATTGTTTTGTAAACTCTGTGGAGGCAAGAAACGGCTTAATATCTCCCTTAGTGGAAAGAAAAAGTCATTGCCTTCATGGCTGGAGGAGATGCGGCTCTAATCAAATCAATTTAAGATTTTTAGGACCATCCTGAGTTCGCACAACAGCAATTGATTGAATTAGGTTTCAAGGAAAACGATTTGCTGATTGGAAGTACTGAAGGAGGTGAAACATCTTGGGTGATCGGTGCAATCTGGAAATCAACCGAGATTACTCATCGTAAACCCTACATACTTTATGGAAATCCAGATTAAATCTTGATTAAAAATGTGGAGAGATCTCGATAATTTATTCAGTCTGACAAAATTATTAAAATCAATTGCGATGTTGGTTATATGGCTCTGGCTGGATCGACTAGGATGCAATCCACTACCATTTTAATGTATGCTATTGGAGTTTCTCTTCTTGGATGCGATCGCATTAGAAAGATTCGATACCCTGAACTTGGCTGGAAAGAGTATGCTCTTTTTAATATCAACACTTTCCTTAAGTATATTACCGAGACTGACTTTTCAGTTATTACCAAATTAATCGAATACGAGACCAATTTATACAAAAATAAATAAATTCTATCCTATCAGTCTGATTACTATTATGCAGTATCAATATTGACTGATACTACAGAGCGATCCCCGACTTTCAGTCTCTCTCCCTTTGAAAATAAATATCAACCACAGCCGCAAACAAGTTGGTGTAATTTAAAAATTTTACATAAGAACTAGTCAGAAAAGGAATTAAGTTGGGAGTAGACTGTGAAGAAGGATTGGTCTTAGATGCTGGGAAACAGGTAAATTCGTGGTCTCAATTCTGAATATTGGGCTAACTATAAGAATAAAGTTCCTAATTAAATAATATGGGGATTTGGGTTGCACGAAGCTCGGCAAAATAAAATTACCATTTCCCATCCCCTGTGCTTTAAAATTTAAAAAGGCAGTCAATAAATTTTCAGTCTGACTTTTCCTGAATATCCTTTGAATTGCAGACTTTCCCATCATTCACTGATTAAAATCTTATTGAATAATCTCTCGACTCTGATAATGGGAAGACTGAATCGGTACTACTCCAATATTATGACTTATGTGAAACCTACAAATTATAAATTAATTGACAGAGCTGCTCGATATGTGCTCATGCTTCTGGGTGGATCTAGCTATGAAGAGGTAGTGCGAGCGATATACTAAATAAAGGGCAAGATTAAATATGATGAGCCTATTGTGCTTAAAGTGATCGAGTATCTCAATCAAAAAGAGGCAAAATAAATAAAATCTTGATGAATGTTAATTACACAATGAATAGATTATTAATTATTTTGCTTCCTGCATAATTTTACTATGCCCTGCTTAGATTTACTTATTCAAAAGATAGGAAATATTTATTGAATAGCATATCAATGACCCTTTATTTTCTTTAGTTTTTCAATCAATTCAGGGACTGCCTTAAACAAATCAGCCTATAAACCGTAGTTTGCTATTTCAAAAATGGGCTCATCCGATTCTGCTTAATGATATTATTACTTGTATTGATAGCCACAATGACTTTGGAGTCTTTCATACCAGCTAAATGCTGCACTGCTCCTGAAATACCAACAGCAATGTAGAGTTCAGGTGCTACGACTTTGCCAGTCTGCCCAACTTGCATTTCATTTGGACAAAAACCAGCATCAACAGCAGCTCTGGATGCTCCAACTGCCGCATCGCCAAAAGCGTCAGCTAACTGGTTTATAAGAGAGAAGTTTTATTTATTTTTTACTCCTCTGCCTCCTGATACCACAATTCTTGCAGTGGTTAGCTCCGGTTTGCTTGAATCTGAGGAATCCTCTTTAACAAAACTTGTTCTTACAATGGAGGGCAGCTCTGCATCTGATATTTGAGGGTTTCCTTGAGAGGAAGCAACTTAATCAAAAGACGAAGCTCTAAAAGTTAGGAAGTTTATTGCTTGAGTTGTCTTTACTTTTGTAAGAGCATTTCCAGCATAAGTAGGGCGAACGTAGGTATTTTAATCCTATATAAGTAAGGATATACAACAACCTCAGTCACATCGCTGATCGGTTGAGAAGCAAAAAATCCAGCTATTCTTGGAATTATGTCTTTTCCGAAACTGCTACTAAGTCCAATTACATTCTTATATCCACCCTTATTAACAATTCCTCTAACAACTTGACTGATTTAATCGGCTAATCTTAATAAAAGTATATTTGCATATGCTTAGTGGGCGCTCTGATGATTTGTGTGATATTAGTACCAGCATACTGCTTGATTTGATTGATAAGACCATCTCCATACTATCCACAAACAAGCAAATGAGTCTGAGTTTTATGATCTTTACCTAATCTTTTAGTTTATTAGAGGCAGTCAATAGTTTGAGAGTATTTTTCGAAAGAGTATTTCCATTATGCTAAGCAATGGCGAGGGTGGCAAATCTATGATGAAATTGTCTGAAGAGGAATTTCATTGAGAATTGAGAATATTAATGATAATTAAAATATTAACTTTTATCTAATTTTTAATAGAAATACGTTGCATTGAAACATCTATCCAAAAATGAAAAAGCTGAAATAAGAAAATATAAAATAGGATTATTAAGTTAAATGCATCAATGATATTCACAATTTCATCAAGCTAGTAAGTTTGCAAAGTTTTGATATTTCAAGTATCCTCGAGTCATGATTGCTTCTGTCTTACAGCTTTTCATAATCTCTCTGTTCAGGACCAACGTACAATTGTCTAGGTCTGCTGATTCTATTGGTATTTTAATTCATCATTTCACACCAATGGGCCATCCACCCCGCACTTCTTGCAACTGCAAACAAAACAGTAAACATATCCTTGGGGATACCAATCGCCTTGTAAACAATTCCAGTATAAAAATCGACATTTGGATAAAGCTTTCTTTTGATAAAGTACTCATCAGCTAAAGCTTATTTTTACAGGTTAATAGCCAAGTCAAGTAAAGGCTGTATTTCATTATCCTCGATAACATCCAAGACAGAGTAACACATTTTTTGCATAATGGTTGCACGGGGATCAAAATTTTTATAGACACGATGTCCAAAGCCCATCAATCGAAAATTAGAATTCTTATCTTTTGATTTAACTATTACTTCAGGAATACTTGATCCTTTGCTAAGAATTTATTAAAGCATGTTTAAAACAGCCTCATTTGCTCCACCATGGTAGGGTCCCCATAACGATCCTATGCCTGCTGCGATGCAAGCAAAAGGATTAGCATGTGAACTACCAGCAATTCTGACTGTCGAAGTAGAAGCATTTTGCTCATGCTCTGCATGACAGATCCAAATAACCTCTAATGCGCGAATAACTTATTAGCTGATCTCGAATGTATCGCTCATTGGATTGGAAAATACCATGTATAGGAAGTTTTTCATGTATCCGTACTATTTTTTAGGGTAGACAATCGGAAGACCCTTTGATGTCCGATATGCATAGGCGGCAAGAGTGGGCATCTTGGCAATCAGTTTAATGGCGATTTATTGCCTGTCTTTAGTATTAAAAAGATCATAATCTGAATGCAAGAAGGCTGATAGAGCTCCGACCACTCCAACCATGATTGCCATGGGATGAGCTTAGCTTTTGAACCCTCGATAAAATTCAATCATTTTTTCGTTAATCATCATCTCACTGACAATTACATTTTAAAATTTTTATAGTTCGGTACTGGAAGGTAGATATCCGTACAGTAACAAGTAGCATGTTTACATATAGGTGGAATGTTAGGCTAGCTACTGGATTCTGTAACCACGGTATAGGAGTTCACCTTTATCTCCATTGATGTAACAAATGTTGGAAATGCAGCTGGCAGTACACATAAATCCAGGATCATAAGTGAGCATGTTTGCCTTAGAAAGTAATGATCTCACATCTATCAAATCTGGTCCTAGGGTTCCTTTTAATATAGGAAGTTAGTATTCTTTGTCACCTATTTTCAAAATGGCAGTAGTTTTTTATGGAGTTGGCTCAACTGGTTTGACAGCAGAAGTGTGGGATGTCATTTCCATTATAATATGATTATACTTGTCAAGATATTATATGAAAAAGAATTATTATTTTGTGTAGTTTGTGTGAAATCAAAAAACATAATTTGTTGAATGCATGACATCCAAAAGGATATTGAACTTTGAAATAAATTATAATTTAATGCTTTGCAACTTAGAAGAGCTTCAAACAAATCTAACTGCTTTAATCCACGAGCTATCCTAAATTCATAACAAGCTTGTCAACCCAATTTAGGCAAAAAAAATGAATCTCCATTCTTTATTGCTTAAAATACCAAAAATAATCCTCCTTATTAAGATATGTCCTTACTTAGATGTTAAGTAAGTTGTCAATTTGTCGACGACCTGTGGGGCTATGAGAAAAATCGTATACAGCCCAATCGGATGGAAAATGCTTAATCATATTCATACCCCTTACTCCATCCTTTTAAGAGAAATAATTTTATTTAATGAAAAGGAAAGTCTTCAAACTTAGTTTAACTAAAAGGAACAATTTTAAGTTCATATGATACAGGATTAAAGAACATTAAAAAAAGCGAGATTAGAGTGTAAAAAGAGCCTTATGCAAACCTTTCAAGCATTTAAAATGAAAGAGGAGGAAAATACGCAACTAAAGAGAAAACTCAAAATATAAAAATCATTTGCTTTAAAAAGGAAGAACTACCGTATATGCATATAAGACAGGAAGACTAAATTGAGATAACAAAATAATGACTTTAAAACTTTATTAAGGACTTTAAGCGAAGACTTTGACCAAAAGATTCAAGATTTGGATACAATAAATATTGAACTTACCAAGGAAAGGGACAAGTTACAAAATCAAAAAACTGCATTAGTCGCAAAAGTAAGAGAATATCAATTCTAAATCGAGATATTAAAGACTGACTCCTAAAGATCAAAGCAAATTTTAAAAAAGATAAAATAATATTTGCTCTGCAAATAGCTATGATAATTTATCATTTGTTTGAGTCTTTTTCTTAAAAGAAAGTGAATAAAATTGATTAGGCTATTGCCATTTAATATTAAATTAAAATGTTGAGTTTTGAAAGATATAAAGGGTTTGCTTTCTAAATAGCAAAACTACCTAGATCGTTCAATGGTTAGGACAACGGACTTTAAATCCGTGAATCAGGGTTCGATTCCCTGTCTGGGTGTTTTTATTACTCACACTTCTGTCATTTTATCATACTTCGATATTATTATTTCTACTCAAATTTAAGTTAGATTGTAAATTATTGATCAACTCATCATTGATTCGGATGAACATCGACCACATTACCACTGCTGTCGAACTACAATTCCACCCTCACCTTTCCTTTCAGTTCGAAATTGGTTGGATCTTCATCCTTAATTTGTCTCTGAACTTTCTCAATTTCGTGATTATCCAAAGTGCTGTCTATCGCTTTCCAAAATTTGGCGTCACCCACGTGGGCAGTTATATACTTTTTCTTGGTATTTTCATTCTGTATAAAATAGACAGTACAATGTCTTGTTCGATCAGATACTCGTTCAGAATTCTACCCTATTGAAAGTGCGGGGTAACTAACTATAGTTTGAAGTACCAAAGAGATCATAGGATTCCAGGGGAACCAGTTCAGGTTCATCGATTGTTTTACGGTCAATATTATAATCTTGTGAAGTTTTTTTAGCAACGCGTAAATCCTGATAGAATGATTGAATATAGGTAGCGACATCTTCTCTGTTGTTGCTTTGCAGAAAGTTTTCTTCTGTATCATTACGGTAGACTAAGTAAATATGAATAAACCCTTCTGATCAGCTGAAAAACCGTATTTTTATTTATATTTCTTTGTAGCTGCTGCCACTGCATCCACTTTATTTTCTTATCCTCGCTGAAGCAGTCCTACTCTCTTGAGTCTGCATATTATCATTGAGACTTCAGGATGGGATCCGATGAATCGAATTTATACTCATAGATTGGATTTGCCATTTGGGCAGGAGTTGGATTGACGTATCTGACATTGTATTTATTGTTGTGTTCGAAGGGCGTTTTAAAATCAACATAATCTGTTCCAGTGACAGGTGGCTTTTCGGCATTACCAGGCGAGGGGTAGCGGTAGGTTGATGCCTTCCAGTTTTTGGGGAAGTATGGCCTAACAGAAGGATGAAAGAGCCAGTCCCTAGATGAAGCCTATCTTACCAGAGACGATTCATAGCTTTTTTCATTTCTGAATTATTATTTAATGATTATTACAATTAGCACCAATCCATTCCACCTTTATTTTATCATTATCATAATCTCAAAAAAAAATGGATAAGATTCATAGCTAATAGCGGTTAATATACAATAACAACATTTGCTGAGCTATTTTCTCAACCAAAAGGGAAGGGATTGATTTGGACAGACAATCATAACTTATATTTAAGATCTCCTATATGTCAAATATATCGCCTAATTTAATAAAAATATAGATTTCTAATTAAGATTAATAAAATGTTCGGCAAATACAGCGACACCAGAGTCTATCAGCATTTTGTTCACACCTACTCTAGAGTTCCCTATCTTGACTCATAAATCTTTAATGTACAAACAAATGCCCTTCGATAATCTAGAAGAGCTAACCAGAGAGTCCTTGTTGCTATCGAAGGTACGCTCATAACCATTTAGGATTGGAAAGGACTAAATTACAATCATAGAGACTCTCCACCTCCCTGCGAAACTCTAGAATTAAAAAGGACTAAGACGCCAAGTAATTTCTGCTTAATCTTGAAATATCTCAGTAAAACTGTCTTGCAAGGGAAAGAATGACCTGGAGTAACTATTAAAAATAGAGAGAGGAAGCCCACCTCGGTCATATAAAGGATCAAAAATATCTATAATCGCTGTTGAAAAGCAACTCAACAAAGGCAGAAAGCCGCCTGACTTCAGTGCGCAGGTGGAACTGATACTTTCTACTATATTCGTTTATTAGTAATAAAAATTAATCGTTGATTTATTATAATTTATATTTCCAGCCGAATACTTTAACAATGAGTCGCTACACCGATTTCTCGGAAGACCATTATAATAACAGTGTGCTTAATGAGGAAGATTAATAATATAACAATCTAGTCTGCGTTAAGAATTTAATACCCACACCCAATCCCCTAATGGATAAGATTTAGTACAGGCCTTATGAACCCAAAAACTACTATCCTGTAGAACTCACCAAATTACCAGCCTGCCTGTCCAGACACGAGTACCATATAGATCGTAATAATATGATATTGATTGAATAATCCGTATTTTCGCATGACAAACTCAAAAAAGATTTTGCAAAATTCAAACAAATTAGCAAAACAATTTCGACGAGGAGATTGACTTCTCTCAAGGAGTTTTATAACAACAAAGCACTAATATATGAAAAATATAAAGATAATAATACCGCCAACTACTATGGCACGTATGTGTTAAGTATGCTGTCAGTCGGCAAAGATCAAGATCAACTCGATAAAAATGGGATTAGCATCCGTAATAGAAGAACTCCTTTGCAAACTGAGAGATACAAAGTAGATAGATCTTTAATGGGTTGTCGTGCGGCAATAGAATTTAGTTCTAACTTTTAGTCAGGTAATCTCTATAAGGTTTACCAGCGATAATTCAATTAATACGACTTAATCCTGCAGAATGATATTAACACGAAAGGTAATAACCAATGGTTCTTCTTCAATGTGAGAGGGGTTCCGAAAAATACGACAATAAAATTCAATATCGTGAATATGTCTAAGAGATTCTCGCTTTTTGAGTATGGCATGAAGCCTGCCATTTTTTCGATGATGAAATACGAAAAAAGGCAGATTGGATGGGTTCGGGATGGTTCAAAGATAATATACAAGGAGAGTGATCAAATTAAAAAATAATCAAATTAAGAACCGTATTATTCTCTCTCATTCGAGTATCGCTTTAATTATGATGGTGATATCGTATATTTCAGTTACTCTATCCCTTACACCTTTACTAATCTCACTTCTTTTCTGTCCAATACTCTTGCAAATCGTTCATATCACTTGAAAGTAAGAATTAGAACTTTAGGCAATACTTTGGGAGGAAACTAAGTCAACTTATTTGAGCTCACGAACTCGTAGAGTAAATTGGCAAAAAAATCAATTTGGGTTATGTCCAGGCAACATTCAGGAGAGGTTACTTCCAGTTTTATGGTTGAGGGGATGGTAAACTATCTTCTTTCAGAAAACCCAACAGCTGAGTATCTTCTAAACCGTTTCGTGTTCAAAATAATTCCAATGGTAAATATCGATGGGGTGGTGCATGGCAACACTCGTGCTGAATTGATGGGCTGTGACTCGAATAGAAGATGGGCAGATCCTCACAAATAATATCAGCCAATAGTATACAGGATAAAAAAGATGCTATAAAATGACAATATTGCAATGATACTGGATCTGCATTCTCACTCACGAAAGTTAGGCACTTTCTTCTATGGAAATCATTCAAGTGAGTTGGATAATTTAATTAAAATACTCCCCATGATGGTTTGCAAAAAGGATGTGAGATTCGACTACCATTCCAATAGATTTAAAGGAGGTAGTAATCTCACTGCAAGAAACATTTTGTTTGATCTTCATCGTATTCCCTTCGTTTATACGGTCGAAAGCTCATTTTTTGGGTATCAAAAATAGGGAGATTTTAAAATAACGCCCTATCAACCGAATGACTATAAATAAATGGGAGTCAGTATACTCAATTCATTTGCAGAACTTATTCAAAAGTTAAATACTGACTCGATAAAAGATGAAAGACTGCTTATTTGCGAGTAAGAGTAACTGATGAAGGAAGGTAACCTCTGGGATAAAATGAACTAAGTCGATGAAATATAGTCTATTGGAAGTGACTAAGACCCTGCTTAAGATGAATTTTCCAAAAAATAAATATAATTACTCTTCCCAAAGCGAATCAAAAAAATAACAAAGACCAAAAAGAAGAAACAGGAGCTAAAACCTAGAGAGTAAAAGGACAAGAAATAAAATAAAAAATAGTCTTTAATTAAATTAACCCAAATATAAAAAGAATCCTATTATAAAAAATATTTCAGCGGTCGTTGTTCCCTCAGTGCTCATGTCTCCAATCACTAATTCAAACCAATGACAAGTAAACCTCAAGTTGATACGAGAAATTTCTGTGTTCAGGTCGATATTTCTGAAAAAATGATTCTTCGCCGCACCTCTTTAAACAAAATGACTCCTGATAAAGCTCCAAATTTAGTGGAGAGACTGTTCCAAAAGAAATCGTTGTGTGTGATCGGTCAAAAAATGTAATAGGATTTGATCATTAATGATACCACTGTAGGTGTGCAGGTGGAGATGGATAAGATTTTTCTGAAAAACAGGAACGAACTTCAAACAGCCAACATATCGAAAAGAATAATACGTAGTAATCCCAAAATGAGTATGGTGATGTTGAACAATTAGAACAACTTCCTTAATCGTGGTGATATCCTGCATTCAGCCCTTCGTATGGCTACAAAGCGGTGATTGATTATATACTTTATTGTTGTGCCGAAAGATAGTCACTAATCTTATATTATATTTCAAATGGGAGCTGAAGTAACTATCGACAAGCATACCACCGCAATCGAAGACTGGCTCTAGATTTACGATAAACTAGACAGCGCAGCTTATGACTAAGAGGTTGATAATCATGTGGCAGTCTGGAAGTTCTTTAATGATGAGGTCAATCCCCAGGAATTTAACAGTCTTGCTTTAGAGATTGACCTCAATTCAATTCATCAGCTCATTTCTCCACATGAAAGTTATCTAGTTATTGCCATTAAAAATGAAAGTAGTAGTATGACAAAGGCCAACAGTCCCCTGCTGCCAACTTTAGTTAATTCAATAAAACAGAACATAGATCAATCAACCTATGAGACTTGCATTATTTCAGGTAAAATTGAAACTTACTCTTACTTCGTATATGCCTTTCTTGGGAAACTTTCAAAGCCAAAAATTCGATTGGTAACTCTTTCTTACGCTCTTAAAATGTAGAATATGCTAAACTCAAAGAAGAAGTTAGCCATTTTATCAGGGGGAGGAGTCTTGCGCAATAAAAAATTACAGAAAGGTTCCACCCTTCCACTTTTAGTTAATAGCTCAGTTCTTAATGTAGAGAACACTGAGTGGAAGGACATTCACATCTTCAATGCTTTCTGCAATTAACGAAAATAGGGTAATGCTCTGCTTAATTTTAAAGCCAAAAAGAGTCCCTTTTTGGAGTTAGAGGAAAAAGTGATAAAAAATGCAGGAGTTAAGCCACCCATGCTGAAACTCAGTCTCAAACCATTTTAGTAAGTGACTTACTCTGAAATTGAAGAATAACAAAAAAACGGAGAAATTAAATTTGACATTCGAACAACAGCTAGGCACTAACTTAAAATGTAGAAATTTGAAGGTGAATGCAGCGAAATCGTTGAAGGAATATTTGTATCAGGCTAGAAGGTAGCAAAATCATGGTAGTTGCTTGAAAAACATAATATAAAATCAATAATAAACTGTGCTGGCGATTATTGTGAGAATTGGTTCTAAAACAAAAGTCTTTCATATTTGACATTTTTCCTAAAGGATTCACAGAACTAAAATATCGAGTGTTTGTTTTACCGCTCTATTGATTTTATAACCAACTGCCTCAAAAACAAGACAAACGTGTTAGTGCATTGCATTCAGGGAATATCTCGTTCCATCACTATCGTTATTGCATATATAATGTTTAAATTCGGTTATGATTATAAGAAAGCAGAGCAGTTTGTTAAACAAAAGAGAGGCATTGCTTGCCCCAATAATGGTTTTATGGTTGAACTCATCCAATTTCATAAACGCCTTTATGATGACATTAATGCCTTTCCCAGTCCTAGAACATTCTTAGTTTCCTCTCATTCCAAATAAACGCCCAATATTATCACAGCCCGAATGGTAATTGCACTGTAATTTAGATCAAGCAGCCGCTCTTCGATAATAAAAAATATATTGGACTTGATTCTAGAGCAGTCTATATAGTTCAAGTACCAGATATGGTTTATATTTGGGTGGGAAGTAAATGCGAGGAAAAAAAACTGCAAAACTATTGGGGATATGCTCAGGAATATGTTAAGAAATTGCAAAAATATTAGAGAGCTTCCATTAAAGTTAAAGCCATCAGTCAAGGAACTGAAGGTAAATAATTTTTTTTACTATGGAATTTAACTTAAATACCACCTCTTTACGAAAATCCAGAGTATACTCGTCTTTTTTACGAAGGAGATCCCACCAAACCCGGAGGCATGCGTAAGTTTTACTAAAGGGAAATCTAAGAGTAAAATACAAATAAGCTTTACATCTTCCCTGATTACCAACAGGCTTTAGGAGTATTTGAATGGGAAGATCTCGGAGGCCTTAGCATTTTAGTCTCGAGTGAAGGGGAAAATATAAAGATTTTCATATGGAAAGAGGAGGCATTAGAAGACTAGGACACCACCGTTGGCACTTTCCTTGACAATATCATAAAGACTCATTATTAAGACTATGAATCAGACCAAATCATCATTTAATAAGAAAATCCTGACACTCCTTCTGAGGCTTTCTTGGCATGTTTTTCATGAGTCTAACCATTTTATAAATTTTAATTATTTGATATTATAAAGACCTCTCTATAAAGTATTTTCATACTCTTGACTCTTGACTATAAATAAGAAATAGTGAAATGCATAGCGACAAATATCTAAAACATCAATCAGCAGCATTTTTTCTTTTCACCCTCTTTCATTTTATCAGGGACTAGCTGCACTGGCGATATTTTTTCCTATTTAATTGTAGGCTTGATAGTTGCGGCCTATTCCTTAGATTTTTGAGTGTTTTTTTCTTCCTTTTCATCAATTTGATCACCAATTTTAAAATTGTTAAGATTATCGGTAATAAGGTCAATAATATGGTAAAATAGTTCATGAATTCCTTAGCCTGTCTTGGCAGATATTTGACAATGATGAATATCCTTCCAATATTTCAATTTATCTTGGATAATTTAGTCAGTGCATTGTCTATATAAGAGAATAGCCTACCTGTGAGCCATATCGCTTTTGTTCCCCACTATTACACAAAGTGCATTCTACTCCCTATGCTGATTATACATTTCCATCCATTTATCCAAACCCTCAAGAGATTGCAAATTATCCAAATCATAGACAAATATGCACAGATGGGAATCTTTGAGATAGTTCGGTATTAAACTTTTAAATCGCTCCTGACCAGCAGTGTCCCAAAGCTGTAAGCGGTAAGTTTTATTTTGATAGGTGACGTTACGAACAAGGAAATCGATTCCTATTGTCGCCTGCTTCACGATACGTGTACATTATAAATGGTTTAGAACCGATTGTTGATGAAACGATCAATGATGGACGTCTTCCCCACATGCTGATCACCAAGCAGAACGATTTTGTACTTTATCTTGCTCCCGATCGCTGATGAGCACAAACTCATAATTATATTATATCCACCAATAGTTATATATGTTCAAATAGACGAAATTCTCAATCAATGACCGAAACGCGAGTAAATAGTATTTTTCTGAGTCTATAACCCGTAGTCAACACTGACCTCTAACCTTCGCCCTGAGTAATTGCGTCGAGTGGAAGGCATTGAAGGAGTACAACTCAAACAGTTGGCGCTTACCAGCTTTTTCGTGGTCAGGGATACATTTTAAAATGGTTCATTCTTGACCGTTCTCTTCTTTTAATCAACTTCTTTTCTGAGCTGTTTGTAAAACTCGAAGAGTTGCTAAATTTTACCATCCAGTATCTTGGTGTCTTTACGCGTGTTTTATTCGTCGCATTTCCTATGGAGTTCTTTCATAATGGCGGGAACGTCAATTTCTTTAGAAAGGTGGTAGATCTTCTTTTCGAGTTCGGAGAAAGTGTCGTTCCTCTTTTTGAGTTAGGCAATGTCTTTCTCTGAACGTTTCACTCTATCTTCGAAGTTCATATTGCTCATGAACTCCTTGATAATTTTCTGAATAAGATCGCTATTCTGTCCGCTATTGATTTCTGGTTTTGGTTTTTATTGTTTATAAGTTGTGAGTTACTGAGTTAGTGCATTACTACTTGCTCAAGTTCGATTAATTGTTTCTCAAGCTTGCCAATCTACTTTTCATGTAGTTTGACTTCCTATCCCAGTTCACAGATCAGGTGAGGATTTAAACTGCTAAGGATGTTGCTCATTCCTTCCATCTTCTTAAAACTGCTTTCGTTTTGGCTTAACTTTTTAAGTTAATCGTTTATGCCCACAATCTCCTACTTTGTTTTTTCGTTATGGGTAAGATAGGCTTTGCGGAATTCTACGAACTCATTATTCTTTTTCCATAGGTCATCAGTGCGGCCTTTAATTTAAGATAATCTATCGTATATTTTATGCTTTTAGATGTCAAAGCTTGTGATAAGTAAAGCTTTGTTGACTCTAAATAGTAAAGAATTTACTTTTCAGTGAATTCCTGCATCTTGTTAGACATTAGTTTGTTTTTTAGTTCTTGGTCTTTCGATGCTTCGGCTATGGCATTCTTCACATCGTTCACAGTGGCCAATCTCTGCATTTGATCATTCTTTAACACACTTTACAACTATTTCTTAATTTTATTCTACGTTCCTTCAAGGGCAGCCTTTAAAATATTATCACTCACCTTTTTATTCATATCGTTGGCAAAGTCCTTCCATTTACTCTCAGAGGTCAGTTTGTGTGTATTTAAGCTCGACTATTGCTCAGCAACTTTCTGATTAGTCTGCGTGAAGTATCCGTTAATGGTTTTGGTAAAGGAGTCAATATGTGAATTTAGTTTATCCTCCAATCGACGGAAGGAATCATCGACTAATTTTTCGTAACGTTTGCCATCTGCTCCTATCCTTTGTTCATGATCTTCACTCTTACCCATCAGCAGTTCCACTATTTCTGCCATTCTGTTCATTTTCCAGCAAAACTGTTCCAATTCTGGAAGATCCTTAACTTGAGTGCGTTGTGCCTTAAACATTTTCTCTTCCTGCTCATCAATGTAGTTTTGTGACTGTTGGCCGAAGAGATAGGATCCGTTAAGTTTTTTCTCTGTTTGTTGCAACTGTATAAGTTGAATATTACTGTAGTTGTTGGCAATTTAGTTAAAACGAGTTATTGTAACTTCCGAATGTTTTCCTCATTGGTGTTAGTTTTGACATTGACGCCCTCGAGCAGTTTTTTAAGTCCATCAAAGTTAATGTTATAGTTGAAAAGAGGCATCTCTGCGGGAAGAGCCAAAGTTTCCTGGACGTATTTATCGTTCGACATAATTTTATTCTAACTCTCCAGTTATTATAAAATAAACTCATTTACGACTAAAATTAATTTAGATGCATCTTCTATTGCAACAACTAATTGCACTTTGATTGGAAACTAACAGTATAGAAAATATCTATCTTTTTGGCGATAATTTATAAAAAGAATTAATTATGGTATTTATTTGGTAGCATTCCTATCTAGCGTAAAAATGAAAGTTATATCATAGTATTATATGAAGTAAGATTTATCCTAAGAAACCAAATCCTTCAAAATTTCAGTCCTTAATGCAGAGGAAAAACTTACCAGATAAATTCATTCCTCTTTACAACATTTTACTCGCACATTGCTCGAAAAAGATCATCATCATCCAAAGATCGATGATAAGTGTAAACTCCCAAATTAAATGAAAGAGGGTCCTGAAAAGCGATTCGTCTTTCGTGAGTCAATGCTGTCAGTGATGTTCTAAACCAATGATTTTCGGACGATTTACAACATGGTTGTGGCAAGCTTCATTTTATTTACAATCTCTCTCCTCTGTGATAGCTACCTTAAGTAAGGAGCAGTGGTAAATATGCTGGCCCTTCATAAATTCTTCATGGGAGTTGAGGCAGTCGTCATGGCTTAGCTTCTTTTAGTTCTACTATTTTCAAGCATTATTGTAATCACAAAAATCGCTCTAAAGACAAGATACTTTGTGTGGATACCACTATACATATTACAAGTGAGCAGCATTGTGAAAGTGGCAACTTATTTTTCTTAATCCTAGGGAGTGGGGTTTGGAAGTGTGATGATTATAATGTCCTAAGCAATTCGACTATTAATGAAGCAGCACAGCTATTTTCGTACCAAACTGCTTTACTTAACAGAGAACCCTTATCGGCTCTTTGAGGTCAGAAACATTTCAGTTATAAACTCTCAGGATAATCACGATCATAGAGAGAAGTCAGATTAAAAATTCACGTAAATCAGTATTAAAGATGAAGATATCTTAACCGAGGCCAAGAAGTTGAGCTATTTCATGTTTTGTCCCACTCTTATCTACAGAGACAGCTACAAACTCACTGAGGGGCGTTCTATGCGCAAAATAGTAATTCACTGCATAAATTGTCTAGCCTGCATATACTATAGTATCAATAAAATAATTTAGGTTTTATCATGTATCAGAATTGGTGTAAGCCTGTTATATAAAAATTAGAGAACAATCTTAGTTTATCTTCACTCTGCTCTGCTGTTATAAATTTAGTGCTTCCCTCCTTTATCTTTCTGCTTATGGTCTTTTTTGGTTTTCTTCACAGTTGGATGAACCTATGGTCTGAGATCTTGCGTTTTCCAGATCGTGCTTTCTATTCTGACTGGTGGAATTCTAGCGAATTTGGGTCGTACTACCGCAAATGGAATATTGTGGTGCATGATTGGCTCTACTACTATATTTACTTGGATCTCTCTCGCTTCTTCCCAAAACTCAGAAAAGCTAAATGGGTTCCTCAAATGGCTACTTTCATATTTTCTGCTATCATTCACGAATTTATTATCTCCTATGCAATAGGTTTCTTTTATCCAATCCTTTTTATCCTATTTGCAGGACCAGGTACTCTTCTTTTAATTTAGGTTTATTCTTTGCACAATCAAAGCATCTTCGTAAAATATCTGTAAATCTAATCTTTTGGTTGTAGATGTATATCGGCATGTCAATCATGTTTACTTTCTACTTAATTGAGTGTTTTGCCCGCCACAAAATCAGCAGCAAACTTATCGAATAGAACTGGGGCTCCATGGAAAAGTTAATACCTCGTTCTTTCTATCTAGGAAATTGATACAATTCTATATCGTTTATTATCGCATAATATATGGTTAAAACATAATATAAGAACGATCAACTGAAAGTCTCATTTCTTTTTCACAATTGTCCAGCCATCATCTTACAACTCCTTCTCTTTCTTCAACTCCTCTTCGCTCTTGCTGATTGATTCGTCCTTTATTTCCTCCTTCTCCTCCGCCTCCTCTTCCATTTGATTCTCCTATTCGTTTGAGTCTGAATTTGACGAGCTATTCTCATTATTCTTATCGTCAACAACGTTTCCCTTAAATTGTTTAACTGGCTAATATATATTCAATTCAAAGTGATCTATTTTGTCCCTTTTACCATCAGTTAGGTCTTGAATAACTGAATGCGTAAAATTAGCCATGTATTCTATGCTACAAGGGTTACTGCTACCGCCGATAAGATCTTCCTCGATCATGAGAAGACCTAAGATGTCACTTAAATAATCATAGAGATCATCGATCTTGACATCATGAGTCATAATAAACTCAAAAATATCATCGATGATTGTCTTTCTGAACTGTGACTCCGACATAGTGTTATATGCGCGTTGAGGCAAAAAAGAGTCAGATGCGGGGTAGCCAACTTCATGCAAGTGTCTAACCCCTGCCTGAAAAGTGGGCCATATTTCCACAGCCATTTCCAAGAAACGATAGAGATCACGATCGAATTGAACTTCTTGCTGCATTGTTGATTATAAGTTTATACATGAAAATGATCAATCAAATAAATCCTTGACATTGTTGCCTTTGGGTTTGCTAAAGTATGCCACTTGTTCTCTTTAAATTCGCAACATACTCCACACCACCCTTCGAATTATTTATATGATGCCGCGACTTTGCACTGTTATCGGATAAAATATCCAAAAAGTGTGTGCAAAAATATTGTAGAGACCGCCCAACAACAAGTAAATGAGGGGAAGATCCATCCTGCTGTTTTTTGTATCCATAAACCGAATTTTCCACCTGAAATCTCTAAACTATATGGTAAATAGTTTACTATGTCCCAATATAAAGAGTAAAGCGATGCAGCAATACCCCAATAATAGGCCTGCTACTGCATATCGAACATTTTTAAACCGAATACGATCAGAGATAATGAATACTTGATTGTATTGAAGTACTCATCGCGATATCGGACAATTAGTGTTTGCACGAATCGACAGAAGATGGGGAAGAATTTAATAAAATGAGGCAGCCACCCAAGTTAAGGGATAATCACTGCTGCAAGGGGCACTGTGATGCAAGATAGAGAGGTGCACTGGTTCATTGAAAAATTACAGACAAACTGCATTTTTAGTTTGGTGAATGAGTGCAAGTTGTACCAAAATGCAGTTTGGACGTACTTCTGGTTCGCCCAAACGTAAACCATCAATATACCCATCAGTCTATTGATATAATGATTCGCCGGCACAACTATGACGAGTTGATAAAGGACAGCCAGTTTCAGAGTAAGCAAAACTAAACCTTTATAGCCCTCGCGATTGTCAGCTTTTAGCACACGCATGTAATCGTTGCAATATCTACATAAGTTATGATTTACCTATCGTGAATGGTAAGTATTACTATCCACGCCAAACAGTAAATTAGGATCCCTCGGAAGGCGTAAAGCACAAGCTACTTGTTATTTAGAGCTGTATCGTCGTACTGGATTAGCCATTAGTTAGAGTAGGTCCCAAATAACCAGTAAATGGTTAGAACGACGATAATGTTGATAGTCCAGGAAGACATATATTAGTAAAAAATAACCGTCCGAACATGCTATTATAATCAAGTTACGGATGCTATGGAGTTTGATTTCGAATATTATTATCAATTGTTGGGTAAAATAAATGATCTTCTAAAGCAATATCTATAGAATCAAATATAATTCATTAGAAATACATTTTTACTGGGTCTTTTGCTCGGTATTCAATCTACTACCGCATTAAAATTCAAAAGGATAAATTATCTTTTGATGAGGGGTGTCAACTGTAAGAAGGTTTAGATTCGGCGTTCACTGATGACGTGTGTGTGATGATGTTTTAAATTTATATTTTACCGTGAAATTAGGTTCTATCTTACACGTTATTTAATTTGATCAGCAATGCGAATGCTTCTCTTGCTGTTAATTCTCCTCTCACTGCTTTGGGGGAAAAAACAACACTCTCCCTATCTCATTGTACACCTTTTCTAGACTCAGATCTTCACTAGCGAAGGCACATATTATAAACTGTACACTCAAACTAAACATGTGGAATGGCACCATTCATTGGGTTTTAGTTTGCTAAGTTTTGAACTAGGCCCAGACAAGTCCACTTAGCCGCCAACAGCCTATTTTCTTCCTACCCTCGATGGTCATTTCCTTTTCGTCGACACGTAATCCTAAATTTTGGTACTTAATTTCTTAGCAAGATAGACCGAAAATAAATGTAGAAACTTCTTCACGTCTGTTTTGAAGTGCAACAAAATGGGCAAGAAATACCTCCTCAATACTTTATTTACGAAAAATATGAGTATTATATTATTAACCTTAACAATGGGTAGGCTATCGATATGGAGACTTATTTGAAGACACATTTACAAGCAGATAAGGGGCCTGTAGCCGTGCTAAAGGTGAGCAAAAAATATCTAAAACAGCTTCGTTCAGATCTCACCATCGCTTGGAGTACAATATCCTCATAAGTTGACTTGCTTCCTATCAGTGTTTTTTTAAATGATCCAAAAGCTTCAACGGCCAATAACAATTTTATGCTTGAACAATCTGGACTGGAATTTAGAAGGGTTGGCAAAAATGATATTGAGATGATTACAGTGGAAGGTTCCTTCTAAATTGGTGGAAGCAGTCATATTCTAGCAATATTTTAGTATATCAGCTCAGAGTTAGGCTTTATTAATCATCCACTTCCTTTATATACAAGATCAACTCTTGCTCTCTAGCACAAACCTGAACACTCATAATTTAAGGAACTTACATAGTTCGGTAAAATCAAAAACAATCCATTTAATTTTCCTCATTCTTAAGACATCAAAAAATCAAAGAGGAGTCATTTTCAGAGCCAACTGGAGTTCTGCATAAATAGTTTTCGATCAATGCAGGCCATTACAGATTAGTCAAAAAATAGCAAGTCTGAATTTCATTTTCACTTTCATAAACCTCATGAGCATAGCAATGTATCTACTTTACCGTCAATTTAACATGTGACTGACTATCCTCAAGTTATAACTTATGGACCGACCGACGATCAACCCTATGTTTGGATTGCTCTTATCTTAGCCATGTTGAGTGGATTTTATTGGCTTTATAGAATGCGTATAAACTTTCTTTTAAATGAGTTATCAGCCATAGAAAATCAAACAGACATCAAACTTTAATAATTCCAGAAGAGATTGGGTCAAGTTGAATAACTTAAAAAGATGTATGAGGTTCACTGGGACAAGCTCGTTTATCGGGTGTCAGGTTAGCAGTGGTTTTAGCATTTGGTATTTTAAGGTCGATTTTTGAACCAATCAACTTTTGTTTACGCTGTTCGACTGGAAGGCACTGATGTCATATCCTTAGAACATAAGTTGAACCTAATGCTTAATTTTTCGCATAAAGGAATAACAAAACTCTATTACTACACTCGTAATAGCTAATTTCTTCTCATTTTCACTGAAAAAATTGTACCTCTCTCCTTAAAAAATTTGTAGAGTCATCTTAACGTTCAAATCTCAAATATTTTCAAAAAAGCTGTTATTAATGAATTACTAGAATCAGTTGCTTACTTGGATAGTAAAATTGAAGTCAATTCTCTCCCCATCTAAGCAGTAAGTATAGAGCCTAAGTTATAAAATGAGATTGACCCCTATTATGATTTCAAACTTAGTGCAGTTCCTTGTCTTTTGAGGAGATCAGCTGATGACAATGAGAACGGAGATAAAGAACTTGATAAATAGATCCCTGGCCCTTCGGAAAGTGATACGTGGGAATTACGATTAAACTTAGTTGGACTCTTAAATCTCATAATCCATCAGGGTGTGACCTTTGATAAGAATAAACTGGATGAATTACTGCGAAACTAAGCCTACAGTCAATAGGAATATCTGTAATTCTTCGATTTTATTCTTTATGAAGTGAAAAGCAAAACAGAGTCTTCGGAGAAAGATATTGAGAATGGCGGGGTGAATGAAAATTCGCGATAACTGATGTTTCGGTATATCTTAGACCATCCCTTCCTTTGGGACAGCAAGCGTAAAATTCTTTTCCTCTCTGATTTCAGTAACTACATCGAAACTCACATTGATGATACGAAGGTTCGGAAATTGTAGAGCCACGCTCGTGATTATAAAGTCATCAAAACCCCATGGATCAAATAATTTCATCCTCTCTTCGTAAATGTTATAACATGTAGGTGAAGGAAGTGAGTAACTACCGCAAGTACGACTACGAGTCAGTGCGTGACCTCATTCGAGTCATCAGGAATAAACTGAACCATTTCCATGAAATTCCCAAAGAAGTTCGGACTGTAATCGGCAAAACCCCGGATGAGTTCATCGAATACTGTCTAGCATTGTTCCCGAAGCTGTTGCATTTTGCCTTTGTTTATTGCCACAAAAAGAAATGGAAGCTTCACATGAAATGATTACATTCAATCCCCACAGAAATCATCCACCAATATTCTAAATAATATTTATAGAGGCTGTTAAGAATCATTAAATAGCCTTTACTTAATAACCCTTGAATTATATAAGATAGTTTGCCAATATTAGAAAGAAAAGGAAGAAAGATGATAAACATAGTAAAGTTATAAGATAATAAACATTATATAAGGAAAAATGATTTGGAATACATGAACTATACTATTGACAACCGCGAAGTCAAAGGATACGAGAAGATATTTAGAACAACATTAAAGTCCGGCATTATAATGATCCACCAATCACCAAAAGCTAAAATCTTGAATCAAATAATGGTAATATTATTAAAAATTACTATTTTTTGTCATGTAAGCTATTATGAAAAATTGAAGTTAATCTTGCTTAGAATCAAAAGCATAATTCGAAGAATTATTAATCAGGCATTTTTTTAATTAGCTGTCTTCGGACTGATAGATCTTATTATGATTAATTCTATTAATAGAATTTTATATTTATATTATATTAAATTTCCAAAGAAATGACAACTCTTTAAAAAATTGAAATTAATGAACCAAAACCTTTTAATATCGATTAAGCGGTTAATTAATAGTGCTCATCTGGAAATGATAATGATAATTCGATTCATAAAGCTATAGACTATGAATAGAACAAACTAACGATATGTTCCACTCCTGACTCTTCTCACCTAGTGCGCAATGGCACCATTTGGGGATCGATTTTTGCAATGTTAGCATCAGCTTTAGCATTTTGTGGAATGTATATGATGAAACATGTGATTGTTAGATTTAAGGCAGTATTATATTCGTAGATGGTGAAGAAAGCCTTTTGAATGAAAGCAATGAAATATGTTGATATTGTGTTTATTGTCTATCCCTGGGCGACTACTACCTATCTCCAGGTGATCTTTGCTAAATTTATGGTTCAAATTATTGCCGATTTTACAGGAATGCCCCTGTACGATGACAGAGAAAAATAAATATACAGTACTACAGGTATATATTTGATAAACTAGGAAATATAGTCAGGATCACTGTTGCAGCACTAAACCTTCTCCTCAATAAGCAAGTCAATAATACTGTTGTCGAGTATAAGTCCATTTTTACTATGGACTATTAACATGTTGAGCTCTTTAAACCCTTGGACTCATATTATGGAGTTGTACTGCTGCAATGCATTTCTGGAATATTTTTTCCTTTTCTCAACCATCAATTTATCTTTCCTCTACTCAGTCACTTAAAAAGACCGACAAAAAATAGAGTAAAGCGCATATTTATTGCGACTCATTTGAGTTAAATTGGAATTTATTTGACAATTGCTTTACTAGGATATCTGCTCTTATCGCAGCACCTAGATTAAATTCCTATCTCACCACTGGTAATCACATCCATCCCTACTCTTCCACTTATGCTTGGAAAAATAATGATAGTATGCTCAATATTTTTTAATCTTCCCCTTCAAGTGTTTACCACTAGATAATATCTCTACTAAGTTCTAGATATTGACCGAACCCCTCAAAATCTATTAAAACTGAATGCCGCTCTTATTGGTAGTTCCTTTTTAATCGGACTCATATTTCAGGGGGTGAACATGTATTTTGGACTAATAGGTGGAACTGCAGGAGTCTTGATGGCTGGAGTAATTCCTCTTTTATGCATGCGCAAATTATGCAGTGTTTCAGTCCAAGATATCGCCATTATGATATTTGTTGGAGTAATGTGTGTAATATGCTTTCTAGGAGCGATGAACTCAGTTATCAACCCCATTTGAATAATGATAGTTTATTTATATGTGTGAATGTAACTAATTTATTATTCCTCATCAGAGAAGATCATGAAAAACGAATTTATTCAACTACGTTTGTTATTGATTTCATCCGTAGGATCACTCATAATTATTTTTGGTCAATGATCAAGAATGAAAAAAATTTCTATAGATTTTTATCCTTATTTAAAAAACTTAGAATTAAATTATATGGATCAGTTAAATTGAGATTAATTATCTCCCTTTGAAGCAGTAAATTATAAATGATAAAATGAGACCGACCTTTATGATTTCAAACTTCGTACGGCTCCTTGTCTTTTGAGGATAGCAGCTCAAATGACGATGGAAAATATAGACAAATAGCTTGATAAATCAATTTGTGATTTTGCCGAAACTGGAATGTCATACTCTTTATGAGAATGTAATTAATTACATTTAATATCAACAGTAATTGGTCTCAGTCTTCTAAAAAATTGTGTATTGTTAAGAGCCATTAAATCATTTTTGCTTAATATCTCGAATTTTATAAATATAATTTGCCAATCTCCAAAGATGAAGGAATAGGATAAGCCCAGTCAAGTTGTAAGATAATAAATAATATATCAAGGCAAGTGGCTGGGCATGAAATATGTGGACTACACTATTGGCGACCGCGAAGTTAAGAACTATGAGAAGATATTTAGAACAACATCCAAGCCCGGCCAGCTTGATGGAGTTGATATCATTCCTATCATCTCATACTCCAATAAAAAACAAGAGCTCGTGATGATCATTGAATTCAGGCCACCAATAAAAGGCTATTCTTTATAATTTCCAACTGGATTAGCTGAGAGTTAAAATTATGAGGAAAATGCCCTCAGAGAGCTTTTGGAAGAGACTGGCTACATTGCTCATTCTATTATCCAAACTCCAACACCAGTAATATACTATGATCCTTGGAAAAGTAGCGAAAATAGTGTTATTTTCCTAGCAAAAATCAACGGAGACGATCCTCAGAGTAAGACAAAGCAAAAGCTTGAGGTTAGCGAGAATATTGCAGTCGTAAGATTCTAAATAAATGAGAAGCTATTATAAAATGTGGTAAATTACTGCAAATAGAACAGTCTGCATCTGGAATCAAAGGTTTATACTTTATGCTTGGGCCTATGGCTAAAAGCTAACTTGGGCTCGATTATTTGATCTATTTCCCGAACTGTGATATAATTCTAAAATTGTAAATAGATGAATCTATTGTTTTATCATTAAACTTGTTTGTAATGATTGTAATGAAATTGGATAGTAAAAAGGTTAGTTTCTATCTGATAAAGTTTTATCATTAATCTAGATTATGATAATAAGGCTTTTTGCCATTTTTCTCCAATTAAATATGAATCCTAATCAAAAAAATATTCATTGTTCATTTATTTATTGGAAATATGATATTTAAAAAATGCAATATTTAAGATTATCTTTAATTGTGGGATAAAACTATTAAAAAACTGCTGCTTTTTGTTTAATATATTTTAAGCTTCAGCATCAGTTAGTCAATTCCAGAAATAATATTGCACATTAGTTTCACCCTTCATCTAAGTTCAATTGGATTTATTTTTTCCACCTCCACAACAATTCTTGAGGGGGAAGTTTTACATTTCCAAATATTTAACAAATTTGTTGATTAAAATAATGCTTAATAATGCTTAAAAATTAAGCCTGATTTTCATTGAGATTTAGAAGATAATAGTTAGATTCGGGAGAAAATTATATGCTTCCTCATGTGGACACTCTTGCAAAACCTGTGATAAGTGTGGATAATTTATAAGTTGTAGAGTAGGGATAAGTGCCTGCCTAAATGTTGGTGCATTTTCTTTTTCTTTTGTGATATTAATGATTTAAACTTAAAAAATTAATATTGTCGAAAGTGACGTAAATATTCTATTTCATTGACAAGAATTTTTTTGAATATGAGCTTATTATCACTAAAAAAAGTCTTATTATAAGCAATTGATAACTGGCAAAAGAATTATTGGCAAAATTAATATTAATAAATCGATAATTCAAATAATTTAGTTAACTTTTAGTACGTAGGGCAATAGAAATTAATATTTTTCTTCATCTTTTTTGTCGAACAATGACCCTCTGCTATGTAATTATTATTAATTTAAATTATATTTAATTTGTTAAGGCATTCAACTTTTTGTAAAATGATCAATTATCAATTAAAGTAAAAACCTAATTCTTAGCTTAATTATGGCATTAGTAAATTACTAATTTATCTCTCAATTCTATTTTATAGGACAGGAGGTTTAGTTTATCTTTAACCTTAATTTCTATTTTTACCACTGACTTATTCATTTGTTGAACAACTTAAATCAAGTATATTGGTAAGAAATTCTTTCCGAACTTTGTTTTCCAATCAAAAAATGAAAATTATATGATGTTTATTGAATTTTTCCTTATAGGTATTTTAAATCGAAGATAAACCCTTAAACTTCAAACACATTTGCTATCGATAAAAACCAAGGATCGTAAAGGGTAAAGATTTCTAGGCATTGAAATCGTGATAAAATTGTTTTCTAAACAATCAAGAAACATCTTTATTCAAAAATCTTAAAAATTAGATAATGGATTAAACTGCAAACTATTTGTTGATCTTAAAATATGAAAAAACTCTTATTGTCAAGTCAAACATATAAATTCTGAATGATTCTCTTTATTTACTTTAAATTAAGAGAAAAAAAATTATAATAATAAAACATTAAGAAGCATAATGGAATTCAAAGAAAGTCATTGGTCATCACATAGGAAATATACCAAAATTTCAATTAAGGTACATCCACCTATATGAAGAGGCGACAAAAATTAGTTAATATGGTCCTCTAGGGCCAGGAACCCATTGCTAAAGTATCGAAGCTTTTAAGACTAAATATTTCTACAGCCAAGCTCATTGTCAAAAAATACCTATAAACAGGTGACCTTTTCAATAAAAAAATGTCTAAGACCAAACTAAATCCTAAAAGTTAATAAATTGTAGTTAAAACAGAAGATATATAAGGCTAAGTTTACCACATTTAAAATGCATAATCACAAAATCGTGAAGTCCTAAACAATGTTGTTTTGTAGCATTCAAACCCTTTAGCCTCCTTGGAGTTATACCCGTTGGTTCAAATGTACAACTATTCGTTTAATTATGCCTTTTATTTTTCATGATTTCTAGAATATTTATGAATTAATATTATGGCATAGTAATTATATTATGAACTAAAAATTAAAATGATAGCTTTGATCATGATCATGATATTAATTCCGATAAAATTAATCCATTTTAAGAATTCAAATTTATAATGCAAAAAATATTCTAATTAATTGTAAATTATCATACAAAGAAACTTAAATTTTATAATATTCCTACTATCTCAACAAAATTATTTTTGTTTATATTTTGCAAAATATCGTAAAAAAGCTACCATTATTCGAATTGAATTAAAGAAAATGATAAATGGATTAATGTATTGCTAATTAAGGACTTCAATTAAAATAATAGAATATAATTAATCTGTAGTTATTGTGAATACGATTGTTAACCAAATCTTTATCATTTAGAATTGTATTTTATATTTAAGTTTAAATCAAATTCATCAAATAAGTAATCAGACCTTCTCTATTGCTTTGCCTATGGAAAAGCCATATTCAATTTAATAAAAAATGTAGAATACTTTCTTATAATTAGAATGCCCATCGATAAATTTAGAGCCTTATTCATAAAGGATTATATTATGAATCTTGATCACTTAAAAATTAAATGAAAGTTCATCATTTACTTATAAGTATTCTCCCCTCACTCACCAAAAGCTTAAGAACAAAATGGAATGATCGTCAGATTATTATAAATAACCATTGTTTATTCCCACAAATAAAAATGAAAAAAATAAAGTCAATCTTTGCTGTTAATCAACAAATAACTTGGAGAATTATTTTTAAACTTATTTTTATGATTGCTTTCGTAATATAAATCTCGTTTAATTAAATTAATAGATTACCAGATTTATATTATATTCAACTATGAAAAAAAGGACATCGCTTGAAAACATAGAAATGAAGGAACTTGTCAAACCTTTTAATCTCAATTAGGCTGTTAATTAATAGTGCTCACCTGGAAATGGCAGTGCTAATTCAACTACAGATTAAATGATGGCTCCTGTCGAGGATGAACAAATTGTACGTCCATCCATACGTGGACCTTATCGCCCAATACGTAATGGCACCATTAGTGGATCGATTTTCGCAATGCTAGCATCAGCTTTAGGGACTGGCTGCCTTAATTTGCCAATTAGAGTTCACGAATTAGGCATCTTTCCCTTCATCATAGTGGTTCTGATCACGGCTTATTTAGCATTTTGTGGAATGTATCTGATGTAGCGTGTGATTGTAAAATATAAAGTGGTGTCATATTCGTAGATGGTGAAGAGAGCCTTCGGAGTGACAGTGATGAAATATGCTGATATTGTTCTGATTATATATCCCTGGGCAATGTCTATCTGTCTACAGGTGATCTTTGCTAAATTTATGGTTCAAATTATTGCCGATTTTACAGGAATGCCCCTCTACGATGACAGAGAAAAATAAATATACAGTACTACAGGTATATATTTGATAAACTAGGAAATATAGTCAGGATCACTGTTGCAGCACTAAACCTTCTCCTCAATAGTAGAAATTTTTTTCAAACCGATTTGCGTGAAATGCTACAATCCCTCGGCAAGTTTAGTGTCACTGGAGTAGTTATTTGCATGTTTTTTCTCATACTCACTGCTTTTGTGGGTTTCAATAAGCAAGTCAATAATACTGTTGTCGAGTATAAGTCCATTTTTACTATGGACTATTAACATGTTGAGCTCTTTAAACCCTTGGACTCATATTATGGAGTTGTATTGCTGCAATGCATTTCTGGAATATTTTTTCCTTTTCTCAACCATCAATTTATCTTTCCTCTACTCAGTCACTTAAAAAGACCGACAAAAAATAGAGTAAAGCGCATATTTATTGCGACTCATTTGAG
>Ga0302186_10000185_pt1 | contig 57687 bp, 40 predicted proteins | sample II_Bog_E1_2_FD_198782 | JGI IMG/M metagenome (GOLD analysis project Ga0302186, IMG submission 198782) | Peat permafrost microbial communities from Stordalen Mire near Abisko, Sweden - II_Bog_E1_1 | ecosystem: Environmental > Terrestrial > Soil > Wetlands > Peat | place: Sweden: Abisko...
TATTATTCATTGTGTAATTACAAATTACTTCTCGTAAGGTTTTACAATTATAAATTATATCTAGAGTCTATAAAAACAAATTTTACAATAAATTTTGTTAATATTTTTTATTCAAGTTATAAAATAGTTTTAATTGATTTATTATGATCGGTCTATTTCAAGGATTTCCTTTTGATTAATAATTCAAAAATATTTTCATAAAGATAATTATAACTTCATTCAAAATAACCTTCAAATTCTTAATTTATAATTAATACTAAAATGTTGGTTGCTTGAGTCTAATCGACATTATATTTTTGCTCAACTACAGTTTGATTATTGTTTGATTTCACTATAAGGAGAAAAGGATCATATCAGTTGATACAAACATCATTAAGTCTTTCCGTCTTCTCGCAGGGAAGCGAGGAACTTACTTAAAAAATTCTATTGCTATTGAATTTGAATATGATCCTATTCTCTTGATTAGGCTTCCTATTTATTACGTTCAAGTATTTTCTTCTCCAGTGATTATTTTTTAGAGAGTAACTCAATCTTTTTGTTCTAAAGGATTTGCTGAGAAGATTGTGTTTCTTTTAGGAGTTAAGTCAACTCATCCATTCCCTATTCTGCTTCAATTAGTTTACGCATTCCAAAGCTTACAGAAGTTTGGTATAGAGTTTGATATGCTGCTAGGGACATTTTATGTTAATCTCGTACTCGCATCAATAGTAATCCTCTCTCTGGGCAGTTGATGGTCACTTGTCTGATGATTTAATCGAATGTTTGACTAAAAAGCTCCTCTCTAATGGGACATATTCCCTCTACTCTGGCTTGACGGTGCTCTAAAGCTTTATCAAGAGACCCCTTAAGAGTAACGATATCCTCCCTTTAAGACTTTTGATGCGACACGTATTGCATGTAATGCTTATCATTTACAATATCCTTCCAGTCCCTAGGCAATATCATGTTGTTGAGGACATCTAAATTTCGAATAAACTACCTTCTGGACTGGGTTTAGCATCCAGCGATTTTTGATTATTTTTGGCTCGCTCATACTCTTCAACATTGTCGCTGATTTATATTTCTGCCTCATATTTAATGAGGGAGAATGGTGAATCTTATTAGTTCAATGAGTACGATTTGAATTTTCTTAGTCCTGAGACATGAAGTTATATAATTAAGTGATATCTATTCAATTTAAATATTATTATACCAAATCATTAGGAGTTCACCCATTCATTTGGTTTGACGCTTGATGTTTTCAACTCGGTTTAAAACATCTTTTAAAATACCATCTGGCAGCAAGGACGAGTTTTCCTATGTTTTATTAGTCGGGAGTGGTTTGATTTGCTCGTAGATAATTCTACTATCAGATTATTATGTTTGCTGCTGCCGTTTAGTCTTAAATAAAAAAGAAGGAATATTAGCATAGGCAGATAAGAGAGGTGTGTACTCTTCATGCTTTTGGATGAGCCAAATTTTATGTTGAAAAACCACTTTGATTTTTGGTTCCTCTGAAAAACTATTTCTATTTTTAAAATGGTCCTATTATACAAAATTATAATAGATAACAAGTTATAGAGCTTTTGATTGAGCTTAATTATTTCTTAATCCTTCTTCCAATTTCGCCCCTCCTACAGATGAATGCATACACGTGCTTCCCTCCCTTAAAACTATAGACTAAGAAACATTGTCCTCTGAGATATTATTGTTACTCTAGCTTATTCGAACTGTATTTGACTATATTTGGACTGATATTAGTTTAGTACGGTCTGCTTAAGGATTATATCGAGCCGAGTAAAACAATTTAATTTTTTATTTGCTAATAAGTTCCAGCAATACTTATTAAAGCTGTTAGCAGATGATGGCTATTTCAGTTGTGACTAGAGTGTGTTAAGAAGGGGTTTGAAAGGGCTTGGTGAGCTCTTCCTCCTCTTCTTGCTGCATCTGATCCTCTTAATTGAAATAGTAATTGCTTTCCTGACAAAAATAAGGTTGTTATGTTTGTTGGTATTTTAGCAACTAATCGATGTTGAAACAAGAAGGACAACTATGCACATGAGATTCAATAATCTAAGATGGAGAATTGGCTACTTCAAAAAGTTGTTACTACGATTAGCAGTCAACTCCATAACTACGGTTTCTCAAGTTGGGCATTGTTAATAATTATTTGATTGTTGATAGTCAGACTTATCATAAATTAACATTATCTAAGATTACATTAACTTTAAAGATCTAACAGCAAATATGAAATTCCCAATTTAAATTTCTACTTTTTCTCTCACTTCGTAGCTGTTTTAACTGAGAAACTCTTTGAAGAATTTAACATCAGTCAAAGATCATTTTTTTGTTTAATTCAAAAATAAATGCCACTCAAACTTATCAATAAAAATGATATGATGAATTAATGATAGTCTAGTAAATGATAATAATTATTAGATCAATTATTGAGCTTCCAAAATATGTATCGCATATCGATAAAACTTCTGTTTAATTCCCAATGTTGATTCTTTTAGAAAGTTTTTCAATTTTATTTACAGCTTCTTTATTTGCATTTGTTGCCGTTTAACATTGAATTTGTGATAGTAGAAACAGAATTAAAATACCAAAAGTTGCTTTAATGTAATATTTTGGTGAAGATCAACGTCGAAAGATGGAGTTGAAATGATGATATTTTTTTCATTTGACTCTTTGGTCTGTAAATGGAGTTAATTAAGCTATTTCTCGATCAAATAACTCTGTAATTGTTTGATTAATGATTAAATATTAATAAGCCATCCTCTTTGTATATTGAATCAATCCCATTATATAAATTGTTAACGTTATAAATTTTCAAATGTAAGATAATTTTGCCAAAACAGAAAGAATATAACTTTCTTATAATAGCATTTATTTTATAAATATGCCAGATGCCAAAACCGTAAAACTTTAATTATAGTATTAAACAAGATTTATCAATAGAAAAATAATGCATTAACCGATATTCAACTGACATCTTATTAGAAACTAAGCTATTTTAAGGAATCATTGTTTCAATTTTATCTGTAAAGTTAAAAGCTCATTCATTTAATTTAAAACATCAATGACTGTTTGATGATAACTTATGTTTGTAAATTTTACTATATTTAAGTCAAATTAACATATTCTGTCATGGTAAAATTGTATTGACTCCTCTTATCAAAGCTGAGGATACATTTTTTGATATTGTGATGATATTATTTTACCATATATATATGCATCAATTCAAGCTTCCCTATATATATTCCTAAGTTAAATAGGGTTTAAAAACTAATACTAAATCCAAAACTAATATATTTAACAAAATTACAAAATAGAGATGAATATTCGTATTTTGATTCCTATAAAATGGATCAGTTAATACTATTTTAAATGAGACAGATTAAAGATTTAATAAGATTCATTTCAAATTGTTGTTGCTTTTACCTCTACTACTCTCGCTTTTTTATCTACTAATAGTCCTTTGTGAGGTTAGGAGAGGCTGCCTAGCTTAGTAATGGTCATATTGATAAATTTTAAGAATTATGCTAATGGGCAAAATATACAAAAGAAAAAATCCAAAAACATTTTAAAGAAGAGTATATCTGAATATGGAAGTGATTACGTAATGTCAAAATAGCCAGCACAAAGATGATTTTCTTCAGAGGGAGGCCCAAATTAAACGTAAAAGAGATCGATACATATTCGAGAGAAGCTACATAAAAACATTGACCCAAATTCAAATTTTAGTGAGGCTAAGTGAGAAGTGTCCAATCTCCATATGAACAATTTTGCAACTCCAATCAGGAAAAGATTTATAAGTCCAGAATCAACTATAAGCGATATGAATTACATATAGGAATAAAGACCTATATTTTATTTGCTGGAGAAAGCGATCAGAAAAATAATCACTATTCTAAGCGTTATGCGAATTATAATATACCCCATAAGCACTTTCTTAAAAGGAGTACAGTATTTAGAAAAAAGGCTGATGTCCTCTTGCTTGAGTATGTTACTGCAGCTGCGTGGGGCAAAATTTACAACTTGTAGCAGATAGTGATAAATAGTGTTTGTACTAAAAATCCTGGAAAAGCTTCAATTACAGCGTAAAAATGCGAATAGTCAATCATATCTGCATCTGTTAGCTCACCCTCTAGTTCAAAGATGAAAACTCCAATTGAGTATAATTTGGCCACTGATAAGGCTATATCTTGCTCATGTTACTTATGCTCCAGAATAAGATTAACATGTGCACTAACAAAAGAGTACTTATCCTTTTGTTATGATGTCGATATAATTTGACGAGAGCCAATATTCTGAGAAAAGTTATGAGGCCTATCCCAGTGGTGAATGTTTGCCAAATAATGGTAATGATAAGATCTATTTTGCTCTTACAGTCCCAGTAACAAAAATCGATGTCGATGTCGTTCATTAATATTATAAAAAAGAATATATTTTAAATCAATACTTGCTTAGACAGATTTATTACTACTACTATTTTCAATAAAAATAATAATACTGCTGACTGACTAAATTCATAAATATAATAACTATGAGTTACCCATGCCTAAATTTTATAAAGTGATTTTAATAAAAAAGTTGAACTATTTGTAAAGATATATCCATATTGAACAAATTAAATATCCTTTTTTTTCTCCTTCACATGTTTAGCTTATGAATGTTTGTTAAAGTTTGAGTAATTTATTAATGGTTAATTAGCTTGCTGAATGTTAAAAGTAAATTATTTGACAAACTGGTTTTTTACAAATTTGATAATATCATTGAACCAACATGCATAAAGAGATAAATATTTTTGTTTTAATTTTTAATTCAATGGAAGCAGTTCATATTATTTGAATTTGACAAGGCAAATTGATGATATAAATATTCATCTCAAATTTCTTATTATTCTCTTATTTCTACTCTATTCCTTTACTCTTGAATAATACTCTCCGTTGGAGGTAGTAAAGACTCGTTGGTTTAATTCTAATTGTACTGATAAATTGAAAGAATAATGGCAATAGGCACAAAATACATAAGAAAATATCCAGCGACATTATAAAGAAGCGTATATCTGAATGGAAAAATGACTACTTAATGTTGAAATAGCCAAAGCAAATATTGTTTACTTCCGAATTAGGTCCAACAATCATGTATACGATATTGATAATTATTCGGCATAAGCTGCATAAGAACATGGTTCCATATTCAAGTTTTAACTAGCCAAAGTGTGAACTGTCCAATCTATTCATAAACAATCTTTCACAACCAACCAGAAAAATATTTATGATTCCAGCATCAGCGATACTTCCGATAAATTATATTGTCGAATAATAACCTACATTTTAGTTGCTGGAAAAGGCAATCAGGAAAACAATAACTAATCTAAATTCTGCGCGAATTATGCAGTAGATAAACAATATTTTCTTAAAAGGAGTACAGTATTTAGAAAAAAGGCTGATGTCCTCTTGTTTTAGTATGTTACTACAGCTGCGTGCGGCAAAAATTACAATTTGTAGCAGACCGTAATGAATAGTGTTTGCACGAAAAATCCAGGAAAAGATTGAACTCCAGCATAAACATGTGAATGGTCAATCATCTCCGTATCATCCATTTCACCCTCCAGATTGAAGATAAAAGCGCCGATTGAATAAAAATTGGCCACTGATAAGGCTATATCTCATCAATGATACTTATGCTCCAAAGTAAGACCAGAATATCAACTAACAAAAGAGTACTCATCCTTTTGTTATGATGTCGATATAATTTGATGAGAGTCAGCATTCTAAGGAAAGCTATGCTACCTATTGTGGTAGTGAAGGTTTGCCAAAATATGATGATTATAAGATCTATTTTGGTCTTGCAGTCCCAGTAACAAAAAGTGATGCCGGTCATAAGTATTATATATAGGTTGTATTTATATTCAATAAAATATCAGTATCACTAAATTCATATAATTTAGTAATGGCAGTGATCAATTTGCTAAAAACAATAAAAATATTTTTTAATGACATCTTTAATAATTTATGATGATCTGTCGAATGAGAATGCTAAGGATAAATAATTCTCCTTATAAATATTTTAAAATTACTACAACAAGTTCTATCAAAGGAAATCTGATGTCTTAAAACCGATTTTATTTAGTTATTTTAAGAATCGGAACTGCTCGTTGGATAGCTCCACCACCTTACGCTCCAAAATAACATTTTTCTTCGACATTTTGATGTTATCATCACGCAGAGCCGTAGAATCTCTTGTTAATTCTGTAATAACTTTGTAGGAATGCTCAAGCTTCTGCATAATGTCGTTGTTGTAGTTTCTAATTTTGCTGTTTTAATCGTCTTCCTAATCTTCCAGGTTATTGAAAAGGTCAGAGCATCTATTCAAAAAATTTGATCCAACGGAGTTCCTTTCCTTTCTGACGTTATTTATATTGATATTTTAATGAAGGACAGTATCTTCAAAGCTATTACGTTGGTACTTGAATGATAAATCAGTTAATTATTCCTTGATGACTTGATAGCTTTCTCTTAAGTTGCTGATTTCCACATTGAGATTATTGATGACTAGACTATCATCACCAATTCTTTCGCGCATGGCATTATTTTCACTTTAAATCTATTGTTTCCTTTCCTATATTTATTGGAGATAGTAAGTGAGTTCTTAATTTTAATGTTTGATATTTTTATAAATTTCAATGTACTCCTTCATATCTTCAATCATCAACTCTTATAAAATTAGTTTTTTTTCCTGCTAATATTTAATGATCTCCTTCTCCATTTTAAGATTTTATTGTTTTGACTCCTAAATAGTTTCGGTGAGGTGATTATTAATATCTTCATAGTTTTTTAATTTTTATTTAATTTCATCATTTTCATCTTATAATTCCTAGAAAACACTCATGATATTTTTGATGTCCACGAAACTTTATAAACTGTTGTCAATTTCTTTGATTTTAAGCATCAGAAAAGTCTGCAACTACATGCTCAGGTTAACTATACGTGAAATGTAGTCACTTTTATTTTAGCTTTCCATCAGCAAGTACAACACCACTTCTATTATCTCCTCCACAGATTCATCCGCCATTATTGCCTTTTTATAGCTTCTCTTGAGCTTTTTGCCTTAAATCTCAATCAGGTAGTTTTCAATACAAGCATAATAAGAACCAAACTAAAAGGCGAGATGATTGAGCTTGCTGAAGTAGCGGCCATGTATCTTCTGGAGTAGTTGATAGATGAAATTGCTATTTTTAAGCTGTTAAAAATCATAAAAACATGTTTCTTCAAGCTAGGATTCATAGTTAACCCAACTTAGAAGCAAAGCCGAACTGCTTTTCTCACTGTTAGACATTAGTATTTTAGTAATAAAACTTATTAGTTTACTTTCTAATTGTTAAATTTATATTTAAATTTTTAACTGATAAAAAATGTATCGGAGTGAACAGTTTCTCGAAGAATACAAGCTATAAATCAAAAAATGCATTATTCTAATAAAAAAATACATTTTCTCCTTCAAATATTAAGTAACTATCTTTAAGATATAAGAATAAGATGGTTTAAAACATCATTCATATTTGTATTTTAAGTCTTAGGACTATGAATATAACACTTATAAATGCAAATTTTCATTATATGTTGATGATTAATGTGATTTTGCTGTTATCAAAAGATATTTATGACTGATTACTACTCGCAAAACACATCAATATTATCTTATGATTCATTCAACTAAAAAATCATTCTGTTCTTGAATAATCAACTAAAGTCGAATATTTTAATTTACGACATATTTATCTACTTGTTTACTTGCTTGAGTCATTTCTTTACTTAGTATTTGTTTTTAACCAATTTATTTGACATTTTGGAGAGTAATATTGCCGAGGAGGACTTGCTGCCTCATGCTGAATTGTACACAATCGCTATTTGATTTGATTTTTAAATCACTTAAAATAGGTTTTCCCAGAGCGTCAGATGGTGAAAATTAGAAACAAAAGTAAGATACTTCTTGATGTGTTTGTAAAAATGTTTGCACGCGTCTTATTAAGAATAAATATAATTAAGATAAATATAAAATGCTTAATGAAACCTAACCCTCCAAATTATCGCTTCATCCTCTAAGTGAACCTTATTTGGCTTGTGCTTTTATAGTCGGCTGCATTGTAATATATATACTTCTCATGATATGTTGGAAAAAGATAGGAAAGTGGACTGGATACTAAGATGAAAGCACAAAGATTTAGGAACAAATTCTATAGGAATTAAAGAAAAAGAACGAAAAAAAGATATCAATGACGAGAAGCGGGACATAAAAATTAACGAGTAGAAATTAGTTATCTGAAAGAGACAAACAGCTAGAATTGAGGCGTGAAAAAATTCGATAGACAATAAAAAAACTTATGTGATATTGATGTGGATATTTGGTGAGTTCAGATCAATTCTTTTTAGACCTTACGATGTTTGGGTCGAGGAGCTTTTTTTCTTTCATTATTCTTGTTCATCCAGGGAAAAGGGTTTTCCTTTGTATCCTTTTCTTTTTTTAGAGGGTTGTGACTGGAAAAAACATTATAGTAAACATATTCGTCTTATTTTTTCATTTTTTATTATTTTTTCATTGGTTTATTGGCCTAAAATCCGAAATCTTAATCAGTGAATTCGTCTATGATGTCGAGTTGCTCGTTGCAAACAGAGATTCCATCCGGGAGCATACTCTCACTGAGCGATCGTTATGATTATTCTGATTCAGACTCCTCTTCTAATTAAAACTATGCGCTTGATTGTGAATTTCTTTCTGACAAAGTCTGCTTACTATAATCATCTCGATCAATTTTTTATTTATCTTGACTTTTCTCTTCTTCTGGAGTTTTAGCACGATCTTCCTCGATTGATAAACGGAGGAAGGGTTCGCTTTCAGATGATTCACTAATCATACTTTTATCTTCCTTAACTTTCAATGCTTTAAAATAGGACAAATCTTATTCTGATATTGTGCAAAGCATTCGATATCGGTGTTGCTCCTAATCATGGAAAATTCGATTACCAATAGCCTCAGGAGGCAAATTATGATTTCGTCGATTTATTTTATTTTAAAATTAGTTCTCCTATAGAAGTGGCTCTCTGAGATCCTGTTTTTTATCTTTTAGCGATGGTTTATTAATGATTTTCTTTTGTTTCTACATGGCGATTTTAAGTCTACTGGTTTTGGTGGTTTCTTCTTTTTTGAACAGCAAGATAACAACACAGATGAACCCAAGCGATAAAAAGTTGATAAAAATGTAAAAGAGTTGGTTTTCTTCGCTTTGTTTTTGAACATTATGAGTGTGCAGCTTGCCAAGTACATTATCTGCAATTTTTATGAGTAAGTGCAATTAAATATGATACTAGTTAGACTTGTAAAGATAGAGATTAACTCGATTATGAAACAAAGGATTACTTAGGTTGTACTTCTATGAAGCATCAATATTAAATGTCACCCGAAAAGTACTCTTCTCATTATTTGTTAATGTAATATTCCCATCTCCTAAGGTCTCTTTGCCAAACACTTGCTCAATTCGCAATCCCTCGAATTATATAATATTTTCTTTATCGTTAAAGCCGAAGTAAGTGAAGTTAATATCAATTGGAGAATGATTAACTATTTCAAAATATCTTTGTCCTCGAAACAGTGAAAATTATTAATCATAATCCTGATTCGTGAGATAAAGAGGGATTATTTTATTACGAGAGAGTGGTGAATCCTGCATATGCTATAATTGTTTGGGGGATAACTTGGAGAGAGCAGGGAAATAATGTTTAATGAAAATTTAATTGTTAATTTTGTGATTTTACTAAAATGAAATATCTCCTATAGTTATCTTAGGCTCAACTAAAGTTACCTTTATCTTATAATCATCATATCGTGAATAATTATTCACCACAATTAGTTAAAAGTTCATTGTATTCTCACTCACCTACATGATATTAACACAAAGTTCATGAGAAGTACCTGCTTAAAGGTGATATCCAGATCTAAACCTCCCATGTCTTTTATAGACTCTTTTTACACTCGATGTATCTGGTGACATGTTGATATTTGGGGGAACTAAATAAAGAGGATAATGAAAACAAAAGCGAAAGATGGGAAAGAAGGCAGAATTGCAAAACTTTTTAAGTTTAAGGTGAATTTGGGAATAAAAATCATCATAATTAAGAGCAATAGAAGCCTACAGTAAGTGCTAATGCTCTTTCTCCATAAACTTTTAAACAATATCAAGAGGGTATTCTTTTAGTAACTGATTGACAATTTCACTCTCAATTAGCAGCTTGAAATACAATGTAGTCTGAATTTTATAGCAAAAATTTTATCCTGTTTTGATAAAATTATTGATATATTAATTAAAGGATAAATTTTATTATTGCCGAGCATTGGAATTAATGTTACCAATTTAGTTCCGAGAAAGAGTGATTTCGATGGGTTTCTCTTATAAATGGAAAAGTTCCTTCAAGGTGTTTGAGGTGAAATAGTTTGCATTTTTCCCTTAATTTTTGAAGCAAAAATAGGCCTAAACCTTTTATTTGCGAGAATATTTGAAATAATTCATAAAATCTTTTGGTTTATAAATAATTTCCTCAGGCATAAAGAATATATTGTATTTCATTGTTGTTGAATATGGATTTTTTAAATGCAGGTAAAGGCGAGATTTTGAAGCCAAGCGAAGCACTTTAAATTAAATTTACCGATTTTACTCTCTTTTATTGGATAATAAAGTTTCATGTTTTGATGTGACTTAGATATTCATTTTTTTATAGTGATCAGTATTGGTAATCAGAGTAATTTCGTGGGTTGAAGTGGTTGGCACTTCGAAATTAATGAGAGAAGTCAAATACTAATTTTTCAAAAATTATTATCCACAGCATTCCTCTGTAATATTGTTATCGTTGAGATGAGGGTTATAAAGAAACGGAATTAAGATACGGACATTTTGTTAATATTCTTGACTCTAATTAAAGAAAAATTAAAAAACGCCTGAGGAAGTACTGATGTCTTTAATTTGGTAGCTTTATTGGAAGGTCGAATGTATCTTTAAGAATCCTCTGTGCAATCTATCGGACTGTGAAATATTATAAAGTTCAGGCTCTAAAATAAGTTTTCCTTCTTAAAAATTAAATTTAATTAAAGGTGCCATCCGCTAGAAAGATGTCTCCATAATCAGAGGTATTTATCCAGAAACGGGATCTCCTATAATTTGCATTTGAATTGTTAGATTTATATAATGACCAGATTTTAAAATTACAAATATCTCTCCATCAGCTTCACGCATGGATAATGGGTAAAATGGAAAAGGATTTTTGAAACGAGTCGTTATATTGACTCCAAATTGAGATGTATTGAATTCAAGACGATGCATGCTAATCTATATTGGATTTGGATTTAAATTACGGATGGTAATCATCTGAGTTTGCTGCGTCTTCTGTTAATTTTTGTAGTTACCAAAATTAATATATTTTAATGAGTTGCAACGTTGTTCTAAACCCTGATGTGAGCATGTCAGAGTATTATCAAAGACTGACACTTCAAAAGGCAAAAATATTCCTCCGCTAAACTAAAAGGCAGCCACATATTTAACAGGAGACACAGGTAAAATTTTCGGTCCTATATATTCAAGCAAAATTTCTTCCTTGATGCGATCTGGAAATATATAGAGTCCATTATACCTAAACCAGTGCATACGAAAGTTGTTGGAGTTGAAGAGTATCCTTTCCATACGAATGGGAATTTGGAGTTTATTCATGACTGAATAGTTGAAGGCTATAATTTTTTATGTTTAGTTGTATTATCCATCCTTGAGTTTGGTAACATCATAAAATCTATTGCTACCCACTTATATAGGGTTGTACATTTCACAATACCCAAACAATCGAGTTGATTCGCTCCACTAGCTAATGTTCTGGTTAGTTACTAAAATGTAGCGCACTCTAATTGTTAGTGTATTCTTAAAATGAGGATATCGAGTCGAGCGGACAATGAAGGCTCCTATTTGTATAAACTTTTCATTCGAATGCAGTGATGTTTTGCAGACGGCGGTTCGGATGAGTTCAACTGCAGAAGATGAAGAAGTTAACTATATTTCCTAAATACTAATCAGCGATTGTGAGTGGCTACTTGCCATTATGGGGTAAATCAGGGCCAAATTTTGGGCTGAGATAATGCCTAGAGGTACGTTCTCAACGACTAAATGCTAGAGGCAATATACAGGTACATACAAGGCAGGGTAAGTCTTTTCTGAGCTTCCTAAATTTTGAGTATGCACTGTCATGGTGGAATCTCGCCCTTCTATCATAAATTTAAATATTTTTTGAGCCATAATGGTAAACTTATCTTCGAGAGGTTGACCATTGAGGTTAAACTTTTTATATTTGTATATGAGTAAGAAAGATAAATCTACCTTTTCAGGATTTTTTATGCTCACGATGTTATGTTCCTGTCTACAGTTTTTAAGTTCAAAAGGAACAAGTTTGAGATGATTGGGATGCAGTGTAAACTTGATTTACTTCATCCAAATGCGACTAACAATAACATGATTTTCATGCTTGATTGTAATATTGAAAAAGATCCCAGCTCTAATAATCTCTCTGTTTTTGAAGAAAGTTACATATATATTGAAATTAAATGGGTATTTAGTGTAACTGTTGACACAGATAGGAAAATTGCGTTTAGTAGCGCGCTTAATGTTCTAACAATCACTAAAGATCTCGTTGACACATATAGTAAACACTTCACTCGGGTTATTCATCATTAAGAAGAATTATCGATTTTAAAGTAGATGATACTCTTAGTTATGCTTATCCTCAAAAATGATAGATGGGGGTTGTTCCTAGTAGACCATTTCATAGTCTATGCTTGTCATCTTTGACGACAAACCCTCAACTTATATATTAGGCTTTGGAGATTAATAGTGAAATATGTTGTATTTTTAGTTTATTGGAGTTGAGGATAGTGGCTCACTGTTTTTTGTAAGAGGCAAAGGCACCTAAAGGGGAAGTGATACTATTGCGAAGTCGTTGACCATTGATGCATTATAGTTGCTTGACAGCTTTGGAGCTCCCTTAGATAGGACCAGGGTTAGCACTAAAAAGAGAGGCAGTATGACATTATAACTCTTCATTCGAGTAATAATTATTAAACTTTAATTTCTTATACTTTCTTAAAACAATAAATTACAAAACTTCTTCTATTATTCATGATACATCACAAATAATTGCATCAGATCACCTGACTAGCACGATTTCAAAGACGATTTACCAATTAGATGGAAAATCTCAAATAACTTATCAATTTAAATGTCCAAACAAAGAATCATTAGAGAATTTCTTATTCTGAAATCCTGATTTCAGTGCTTTTATCTTTTTTGCGTTATTAATCACTTGAATTCTTTAAAAGATATTTGAAATCTTTAAAGGAATTGTTGTTGCCAGCAGCAAACTTATATTAATATTCAAATATTTATCAAAAAATCATTCAATACTTGGCTAGAGCTTTCAACCTCTAATCCATCATCTTGCTAATCTTATTCTAAGCCTAAAAGCAGCGTTGCTTCTGCTTTTCCCAAGCCAACGTTTTTTAAATCTTACAAATAACTTATCTTTCAACTGTTTGCCCATATTTATCCTCAGGTACGCTTTTAAGTTTTGAAATTGTTCCGATAATAAACAACTAGCTATTCATTAATTTATCACGCTCCTTGTCTCCATTAAGTTTATTTTATTTTAGAAAATCTTTAAGTTTAGGGCTGTAGTCGAATGCTGTCGTGATTAATGGCTTGAGATCGAGGTCATTTTTATTGGAGGGAGCTGTAGGGAGAGTATTTGTTGATGAGATCGCTTTTATAGCTGAGACAGGTCTTCTCAACCGAACACTTGATTGAGGTTTTACTAATTCCTCATCAGGTTCGTCACTTCCACGTGACTACTTTTCAGCTAACGTGCCTCCCAAACGTTTTGATAATTCGCCTGATTCCTTTGTCTGGTTGCGTTTTTTGTTCTACAACATTTTTTTGATGCGTTGCTGAATAATTACATTTTTATCACCCTCTTCCATTAAAATTATTATTATGACATGAATCATATATAACAAACTCTGTCCACTATCAGCTTACTCATGCTTTCTTCAGTAGCTAATAGTTTTGATCTGCAAATCGCAGTATTTCGACAGCCTGCTCCTCCTTGATTTTCAATTCTTATTCGCTATCTCGTAGCTTTTTAATTTTTTTGTGAAAATCTTGGATCTGTTTTTCATATATTTGAGCTTCTTCGATCATATTTTGCTGAAAGCTCAGTCTCTTTTCGACTAGCCAATAGTATTTTTTCTTTGCCAACTGTCGTTCTCTTCCTCTTAGCGCTTGCTCATGTTTTTCTCGTAACTCTTGCTCATTGTTTCGTTTAGCTGCATTCATCATTTCCCCATAAGTCTAAATATCCATTAATTTACCCTCTTATGTTCCCTCACATTTTAGCTCAAGGCTAATTTCTGATCATGCATGGCTTGATTAATCAATTTTAACCTTCTTTCTTTTGATTTTCTAAATTGTTCGATTTATGATGCTTTTTTCTTTGCTTAAAAATCTTTCTTTTGAGTCAACTCTCCTTTTAACATTTCTTGAAATTTCTTAAAATTATTTGTTTCATTCATTAGTTTTGTACGTTCTGCGGATTGAACATAACGTTTGATTTCATCTTCTTCCTTTTTTTTGCGATAAGAAATCCTGTTTGAGACCATTCTTAATTTTTATTACAGGTCATGACGTTTTTGACGGAGTCGACTCAGTCGAATACACTCTAATTCTTATGGAAGGAAGAGATGGCTTTAAGGAGTCGAAGGAACGTTGAGACTGCGGCCCAACTACTACATGAGATAATTATTTTATTCTCAAAATAATATGCGAAATTATCATTACCATTTTATATAGGATCGTTGTTATTAATTTGAATTTACCAAAATCTCAAAATGATATAGAGCATGTAGAGTTTATTCAGCTAACAGGAATTAGATAATATTGACCAAATTATAGATTCAAATGTGAGTTCCTTCTTTGATGGTATGATATCAAATTCAATAGACTTACTTTTTAAAAAGGAGATGCAACAATTTAAGCAGATATAAAGTTAATCCTTGCTTCAATAAAGTGCTTCTGAATGTTTATACGAAATAAAAATATGTGATTTATTCAATCTATTGAATGAGTAAAGGTATAAGGAAAAGAAATAGTGTGAAATAATAATTGACACGTTGAAAAACTAAACAACTGTTTTGGCCTCTATTATTGAAAGCAAAGAAACTGAAATAAAAACCATCAATTTGACAAGAAACCAAATAAAAAAATAATTAATTGAGGAAATAAGCAATCATTAACTCACAAAGAGAATGGTTTATGAGTTAAAGTAAGAGTTAATAAAAGGGAGAGATAAAATGGAAAGCGAAAAATAATAAAAGAACAAGTAAATTTTTTATCAAAAGAAGCAAATTTAAAATTACTTATAAGAAATAAAAAATACCAAGGAATAAAAAGAAAAATTATAAAAGGAAAAAGAATATTTAATTATATAGAAATAACAAATGTAAAAAGAGTTTGATTAAATTTGCCAAGAATTGTCAGATGATTTATAAAAGTATAAGACAAATTTAATGACTCTTACTATCTTTTCTCATTAAATGACAGAAAAATATTAGGATATGATGAATTATTTCAATAAAAGTGCAACTATTCACCAACAGAATAAAGAGATTGTCTCTATTATCCTCAAGATTAATTAAAATTTACACATTAACTTCACAACAATTTAGCAAATGGGTTCCAAGCAATGTTAAAATATTTAACATAATATCGAGGAAATTTTCGATAGTATGACTCGAGAGTTTAATTACTTATCATCTTTCATTCATAATTACTCTAGCAAAATGGATTCTTTTCTCATGGGCATCACGACAAAAGATAAACTTATTGTTACACAAAATTAGCAAATTGGTCATTTATGTAACTCTGAGTTAAAATTAAAACAAGAGCTTATCTAAACTATAAAAGGTAATGAAAAGATAGCATAATAGTTAAAACTGCTGAAATAAACAAATTATAAAATGCTTATCGATTCACATAATGCCATAGCTAAATCACACCAAAAATTATAAGAATGCGAGGGATAGCTTAGAATCTAAAAAATAACAAAATAACAATTATTGACACAAATGACAATTAAAACGAGAGAATATTAAATTGCTTTGAATACTATGGTGAATGAATACACACAACAAAAGGTTTAACAACAAAAAGTGATTTAAGAGTTAGATAAGACTTTAAAAGTAGAACAATCCTAAAATTAATCCTTAATTGAGCAATTAAAATAATCAGAAAGAAGGTTCACATAACTCAACTAAGAGTTTATTAACACGAAGGGAAATTTATAAATAATGATAAAAACTTAATCTGACGATGATAATACCAATTTTAGTCTCATAGAACAACTTATCGAAAAGAATACTCTTGTTGCTCAGGAATTAGCCTCAAAAAAGCAAGACTATGAAACTCTCAAATTATAAAAATATAACCTTTAGATTGAAATTACAGAAATTAAATTGACACTTTAATAGTCTCAAAAAAGATTGGAAAATTTAGCTGTTAAAATAAATTAAAAAAATTAATAGCTCACTCAAAGGACGACAGAGCTAAATGAAGTCATCAACTAACAACTAGAAGATTTATCAATTAAAAATGAAATAATTAATGGATTGCAAACTGCTTTAGTTCGAGAAGTTCTCTTATAAAAGCTAATGACATAAACTTGTGATGAGTGTATCCAAACTGAGCAAAATCTTCCTTTATTGTCAGAAGCTAAGATCAGAAAGCAAAATATAATGAATAAATCAGTAAAAAGCGAAATTTAGAAATCTCATTCTCTGCTATCTGAAAGAGAAGAAAACAAATAAAACGTGAGTAAATAAAATTGCTATAAATAGAAGGTAGGCCATTTCTAGAATGAGCATAAACTGAAACTAAAACCTCCCTCCGGTTAGGCTCATAAAAATTCCTGTAAATCTTCTTGTGAGCACAAATAGAAGATAGTCATGCTGAATTAAATAATAAACTATATGGTAAACCATGTCAAGGGGTATAGTAAGGATGGCGTGCGCGATTACAGTTGGCTCAACTATCAAATTCTTTGTCAAGGAAGCGATTACTAACGAAAAATTATTGAATCGAGCAATATGATGGGAAAGATAAATACCATCCGTCGGATTGCGGAGTTATGTTCTAAATAAATGGGATGTAGAAACTTAATTTTAGATTTTGAAAGCATAATGAATTATTACTTCAACCTATGCCAGTAAACAAATTTGCGCAACTTGGGGAAATAAAAATTGGGTAAAACTATCAACAAATTTAGAAAAGTTGAAGATTCTCAATACTATTGATTTTATACCTTTATTTGTTTGTATCTAATTTTTAGAAAGTTTGATGACACATTGATCTGAAAGCCAGTATTTTTGATATTAATTGCTGAAGTATCCATGCTTCTTTGTTGACTTTTGTTAATTGAACTATTATTATCTATAGTCAATATTTCAAATAAATAAAATATGGAAAGCTTATAAGAAATGGATTTATTTCAAATATTAGTAGATCCAATTGAATTAACTGCTGAAGCAATGATTTCATATGATTTAAATTTGTCCCACTTCTATAGAATCAAATTATATAATCAAATCTCGAGAGGACAATAAAAGCTTAGATGTAGGTGAAATAAGTAAAAGGAAGAGAAATAGCACAACTGTATCTTGACATTGAAGAAAATACATAATCACTCACTCAGTTATTTAGATACAATCCTAAACTCAAGAAGATGCCTCTGCAGTGGAATGGTCCCATAGATTTACGTTCATTTTTCGCGTTGATGGTCCAAACTACTTATCTTCTCTATTCTTGCTTCATTCGCAAAGCAAAGATGTTCATCGGTTTAGATTTTTATGCTCGAATGCCCAATAGAGGCGAACTCATGCAAAGTCAGGAGGTGTTCTGCGAATATCTTCTCGAACTATAATACTGCGCTATGACATAGAAATAACAAACAGATATCGCTCTGAAATTTAGAATGGATAAATCATAAAAATCCTTTGTGGAATATATCTGTGAATACATAGCAAGGGTGAAAACTCAGCTCAACCCTATTTTATAAAGAGTTAAAAATACCCCTGAGCAGATCTATATTCGACAAATGTAAACTCTTTGGTTCGTGGTTAATAATTATTTGGCTCCGCAACGAAATAATATGAGTCCAAAAATATTTATTCTCTGTTTAGAGTAATGTGAGTTGTTTCGTGAGTACAGTAAATTGCTGAAGAGTTTAAACAACTCTATTTTTGCTGCAATTCGCTTTTCTTCTCGAAGTCAGGAAATATATACGAAAATTATGGAAATATAAGGTTAAAAAATGACAAAGAATGAGGGCAGCTAAAATGCAAAACGAGTGTAAATCTCCATTGAAGAAAGTATCAAGATGTTGCTGAAATATCATATTGTATCTTCTGAACAAAGTTTAAATTAAACTGGAGCGAGGCAGGATACGAACGTCAAACCTTATTTACTTGGATAAATAGAGGGTAACAACATTTAAACTAGAAAATATAGCATTAAGATATATGTATGGGAAAAACAGCTGCGAAAGTTTACTCATTAAACAATAAATATGCTTACAAAACAATTAAGTAATCCCTGTTCTGAAGTTGAGAATGGTGTAAAAACTAAAGAAGAAGAATCAAAAGGTGGCAAAAGTTAGTATTTAATTGACTTTTATTCTGGAAAAAGTCTCCTTTGCGTTAAATATGTGACGGCAATTGAACTAAACATTGAGAACACAGATGTGCTCATGTTCCATTGTAATTATATGACCTATAGTTGGAATAATGTCACCCTATAGTTCATGGAAAAAAGTTCAGGCAAAACAAAAAGAAAAGATCGCTATTTGGTTTTTAAAACGGTGAGCTATCTCAATCTTCACGAAAAAATAGTTTTTAAAATTTTAGCAATGATTGATTTACTAATGGTGTATGCAAAGATTACTGAACAGCATTTACGCAAAAATATAGTCAACCTGAACGATTACTATCAACTCAATAACAATTTAAATCAACAGTGCGAGCATATCAAGCGTATGTTTATTTCTAAAATATAAAAAAATTATCAGATTATCGCTGAAAACTTAGCTCCTTCAACCTCGTGATATATTAACATGATCATATAAAATTATATAATGATATTGAATAATTAAAATTGGTAAGACATAATCCATGAGGACTTGAGTGAATCAAAAGGTAATTGCCGATATTTAACGCTCGCGTAATTTTGATTGTAATTGCTTTCGCATAGAAACCATATCTAAATTATTGATTGGATACCTTCTCCGTCGAGGAGAGTTGGAATCGACGATTGATAGTAAGGTCCAAGACGGATTCGACCGTGACTCTCGCTATATCTAAATTTGTTATATAATTACCTCAACTCTCGAAGTGGATGATCGTCCCTAACCCTCTCTCTTTTAGTATTTTACTTTTCCTCTTTTTAAGGAGCTGAACTTTTTTGTTTTTTTAGTTCTGATTTGGAGCTGTAAGTACTCTTTGCGCTTATCCTTTGGCAATATTGATTAAAATTTTATGGTTTAGGCTCATTATTTTAATTTTATTACCGTTCCTTATCTCTTCTCATTGCTTCAATGATTTTTTAATAGTCTTTTTATCTTCCTTTTTTTTTATTTTATAACTTTGGATCTTCTTTTTTTTATTTAGGTTGTTTGCATATTCTTTTCTTTTTGATGTAAAATGGCTAATCTTCCCTAATGGTGGCTTTTCCTCTGCTCTAGGCATTATCTTCATCCTAATCCTTATCATTTAATTTTGAGTTCAATTATTTCTGCTATTTTTATCTGCTAGACTCTTTGATATCCTTGGGTTCTTAGATTTCGTTAAATTCTTTAAATCCTTTTTGTTGATTCAATTCTTGAGATTACTTACCCAATTTAGACTATTTATGAGCCTTTGCGCTTTTATTCTAATTTATTAATTTCATCTTCTATTAATCGTGCTCCTTCTAGAAAATTTGAGAATTTGTAAACCTAGGCTATAATCCCCTTTCGATGGCTTTCTCTTTTTCTTGATGCTACTGTAATTTTTAGTGAGCCATTTGATTTTTGGACTATTTTGATTTATTTTTAATTTGTAGTTGATTTGTCTTTTCTAGTGATGCAGGTGGATGGTTATCATAAACAGTATAGCCTAGTCTATTCTTCTTTTTGTATCCAAATTCACCTTTGACTGCATTCTCTTATGAATCAGAGGAAATTACTATTTCTTGCTTTATCAAATTCTACATTTATGGATTTCGTTGATATGGATAGGGAGCGCTACCAGGATACATTTATGGACGATTGTAATAGTATGGGGGATACATGCAGTAAGGGTTATATGGATTCATTCCTGGGTAGTTCATATAGGGATAACCGTAGCTTGAGGGATGGCCGTGGCCAGGCATTTGATATAAACTGTTACTAGAATTTATTTGCCCATGCGATTGATGCTGTGCAGTTTTTGTTGGATCTATATTTGATGGGGTGCGTATGTTATGCGTTCCCCTTCCTGCAGGTTAAATTTCATATGAATTTTTTGTTTTTGGTGCACTAGATGGCAGGGAAGGCATTCCCTGTTTAAAAGAGGCATAATCATAAGTATGACTGTTTTTAAAATACTAACTGAAGTTAGGATTTCCAGATCTTCCTCCTTGTTCTGAAAAAGAAGGTTCTTTTGGGAAATGAGTAGGTGGACCCAAAGGGTAGTTACTTGAATAAGGCTGGAGATCATAATGAGAAGGCGGAGCGTAGTTTCTACTCGGTACATAGTTGTATCCCTTGATGTAATCAAAGAATTTTTGCATAGTTTATCTCTCCATCCTATCAGACATTTAAACAATATTATAAAATTATCAACACGGTTTTATATGATAAAAGGTACCAATAAAATATACATTCGTATGTTGCTTCAAATTTCATGAGATCTTATATTATAATCTTTAATTGATATGACTCGGCAAACCACAATTGAAATTATTCTTTACTTCGTACTTATTATCGGGAGTGCTTTTCACATAGCGGGTATCTATGGATCAATCTAGCTGGTGCTCAATATGCCGTGTTGATGTCAGATTTATAGTCTCTAACTGGAGGGAACCAATTTAGATATTTATTTCAGAGTGACGCAGGATTTTACATCGCTGTTGGTTGCTTTACTATCCTCACATGCATATATTTGCTGTTTTATCGAAAATTTTCTCACAAATCTATTGAAGCAATAAATGCAGCTTATTACCTCACCCTTCTCAGCATGTGTCTGCAGGCTAGTGTTGCCGTCTACAGTGCAATAAATACAACCTACTAAAATACTCATTACATCAGTATCCTCAAAGATGTTCCTATTTATACCATTTGTAACTCTACAATAATTGAGACAATCAAGCAAATCTAATTGAAAATGAAACTGAAGCTGAGGCTATCCTAACCTTTGTTATCTAATTACCTATCCTATTCTATTTAATGTTTATAAGATTTGCGGAATGGGAGGAAGGAGTTTTTGCAGTAAAATATTCATCTGAATTATCTTCTTAGACGTCAAGACAGCCCATTATTAGTTGATACATTTCCAACAACAATAAATTCGATTTAATTTATTTCTTATTCATTATTATTGATAATTAGATAGCTGTTTTTTAATGGATCTGGGAAAGAAAAAAGTAGGAGCATATATAGCAAACATCATCCTCATTGTCAATGCTGCCATTCATTTTTCACGTACTCATAGTATGTTACAGTTTCTTCCTATATTTTTCAATATGCAAACTATATTGGGTCCTAGTAATATCATACTAAAATTCCCCTATGCTCCTATATCATCGTTGCGGGTGTTCTTATTATTCTTTCGGCTATAATTTCTTTTGCTAACTTTTTTCGGAGTATTTTTCGTAGTTTGGCAGTGGCTTCTTGGTTTTTTGGTTGGATAACAATGGTTTTTAATTTTGCTGCAGGAGTGATAATAGCAATGAGGTTATCTTTTTATCATTAGATCTTATTAATTGCTAATCAATCATTAGCCGAACAACGTATATTTATCAGCATTAAGCTAAATAATTTCGATCTATGTACCACTTGCTAATGGCTGACACTATCTTTACTTTTCTCCTTGGATTCCCTAGTTCTATCGCTCTTAGTACTTTAGAAAATCATCTCTTGGCTTTGGCAAAAGTTAGAAATTCTCAGATCGTCATAACAACTGAAAGAAGAGAATCTTAAATGCAAAAAAAGCCACCTGTTGTTTAGTGATATTTCCCAATAAAATGTATTTGAGAACAACATCTATACTTTTATTGCTTTCTTTAAAATACTTTCTATGCTTATAAATATTAATTGGATGTTGAAGAGATAAAAATTTATCAAGATTTTTCATTTCAAATTAAATATGATTATTCAGCCTCATCTTTCCTTTTGGAGTTTTCTGTTAATATTAAAAGTCTTTACATAATGATAAAATTAAGTTGTATTTTTATGGCAATAAAAAAAATCATTCAATCAAAGTGAAAAGTTTACGTTGACGCTTACAATTCAGTTATTTGGGATTATAGATTCGAGCTTCGACTGTCTTATATCGTAGAGGACGAATAGTATTGCGAAAAGAGGATTACTAAGGATTTCCTTTCTCTTTAGTCCACCTTAAGCTACACTCAAATTAGCATCCGACTTTAACTGCGGCTCCACTATGATTATGCCAGCGATAATTTGCCTTTGATAAACGGAAGGGATTTGCTGTAATGTCATTGATATCTTTTTTTATTTTTTGATTAATAGTAGCCTTGAGAGAAGCCTCGAATGGTTACACAACTGTGAGAGATTTTGCCTGTCTTAATTAATAATGATGTACTCAAGGCGATAATCCTTAATTTACCGAAGGGAAGATAGAAAAGGTAGAGTATAGCTATCGCTAGGGAGAAAGGTTTCACGGTAATGCCCAATATTTCTAAATTATAAGATGCTTACCTGTTATAAACATGATCCTTTTGCTGCTGGGGGCCTTCTGTACTTTCTGTTTGACATTTAATGCTCTGAAATATTTTAGATTCCTTCCACTGAGCTCTTGGAAAATTTGGCTTGTTGTCTTTTTGATCAAAGGGATTTTTCTTCTTTCGACTTTAACTTTGAAAATCAAAGCGGTTGATAGTTGATCGCAATTTACTCATTTTATTATTGAGGTTAAATTATATAAATTAAATGAAACAACCATAGTCAATATATCACTCTAATAATCAACCAAATAAAATTTTTCAATAAGAAAATTTTATTATTCCATACTCATTAAATATAGAAATTATATTGGAAAGACAAAAACGAGATAATTCAGAAATAGTAAAAAATAATTTCAATAATTTCAATAAAGTGCTTATTAAACTGTTAGGCCTATTAGAAAGCAAATAGCATCATTTATCCATCTGGTCTTAGGTTTATATTGCTACATCTGGCATGCGCCGATTTCGGTCAGAAGAAGCAGGCACTTACAAATCATCTTTATGCTATCCAGCCTACTATTCAACCAAGTTGCTGGTACGAAGACGGCTTATCAAAGGCACTATTTTGCGCGAAAATAGATAATAGCACATAATGATCAGCAAAGCTAAAGATGCGATGCTAATAAGTAGATACTTATATGGAAGACTTTCAATCTGATTTTGTTGATAGGATTATAGCGGGACTTGTTGCCGACTATAAATAAAACGATAGTGTTAATGCTAATCAGAAATGGGAGTAGAGAATCGTGTGTCTTTTTCTATTTTTGGGGATACTTGCATGGTCATTTTAGCAGCCATGCTAAAGTAGATGTTATTACTAAATTGGAATTCATTTTCCAGAAATTGTTTCTAAATTATTGAATATTTACCTCGATCGTATAAGTGATGTACTATTTTTGTTTACTTTTGGCCACATCAAAAACACCAAGACTCATTGTTTTTACTCCCTCCACTTCACTCACATCGCACTGAGTCACCATTTAAATTTTGTCAGTCATATTGGAAAAATAGAGAAAGTATTCAATCTCTTTTACTTTACTTTTTGATTTTTTCAAAGCTTGAAGAGGCTGAAATTCAATATTCAGAAATTTAAAATGGGAAGAATATTTTAGATCGCCTGTTTTGTATTTTAGATAACCAGTTCCTTGATCTGATTCAATATCGATAGGAAACCATCTCACGATAGAATATTCACTATTTATTTGAACAAAAGTAGTAGCGTTCTGAACTATTTTCACAGCATGCTTCTGCTCTGACATGCCGACAAGATCCAACATCTTCATTTTTGATTTTTAGATGTTTTTAAGCGAATTACCATAATTAATCTTGGCTTCACCTGCGCACTAAAACACGTCTAAGAGGAACTCTCCATCAGAGTGAACAACAAACATACTTGAACCCTTGACTACGGTCTCAGTATCGCTGGGAAGAATATTTACGCTATTGCTTTGTGAGAGAATAGCCTTTAAAGTTACTTCTTACGTTTATTCATCTAATTAATTTTATGAAGATTCTATGGCTGGTTAAGTTGCAGTTGATTCTGGTAGTTGCAGTTTAAGACAGAGTTGGAATTGGACAGATTCTTCGTCTGTAGGAAAAGCAAAATTAAGAGTGAGAATATTTCTAATATAGGATTTGGTTATTTCTGCCTTTTGATTATTCAGTTTTGCCTCCATAATTAAGCTGTTAAGTTTTTTTTGATTGTCACTATTTGTAGTGATTATCAACTCCTCATTTTTGTCTCTCAAATAACCTGTTAAACATAAAACTTTTGAACTGCTAATTTCAATATGATTTGGCTATCCTGCAGTAACAGACTGATATACTGCTAAACTGCTACTAACTCCATCTTTATTGTCCAAACTATTCATTTATAAGCTGTAACTGGAGTGATCAGCCTTCGCAATAATCATGAGATTAATAGGAATGCGCTCAATTGTCATAGGTAAATTGTTAGGCAGCCCTATATTTGAATCGCCTACAGCTGACGTCTGCTTTAGATTGCTTAGAACATCGATTGTCATATATTGAGTCTCTTATTTAGCCGTAAAAGTTTATTTCAGCTGCACTTCTTTATAGGAGATTTGAATAGAAACTTCCCCTTGATGTACCTTAATTTGAAGCTGTGTCTGCTCTAAATTATTATAGCTGGCCAATGTGTAATCATTTTTCTTGGCGATAAAATCAGAGAACACCTTGCCTAAAACAATAGGGATGGTAGTTTGGGAATACGCTAAATATAGAGTTGTTTCTGTATTTTTTAGGGCTTAAACAGCCAGAAAATAGTTACAATTCTGACAAAATAAAGGATGTCCCTCATTAACGGATAAAATATTCAATTCTTCGCTCTTGTATGCGAATTAAGATAGTTAGAGTTCTTTGGCAGTTAGCAATTTACTTTAGGGTTAATTAGTGCTGATATTTAAATACATGCGGACTTCTCCATATTTGGTGAGAGAGATAACCTTGAAAGGTTAAGTGGTGAAGTGTTCAAAAATAAAATATTTTATTTTATCTTTTCGAAGTTTCACATTATTTTGTTTTCCTCGCTCAAGCCTGGTAATGACAGACTATATTGTCTTGACTGAGATAGTATAATCACATAGTTTTGTCGCTTCCACAGAGAGGAAATATTTTTTTTATCCACCTTTATGGCGGTACAGCATCTAGTTGCCGCCTCGGACATTAGCGATGTGAGACTTTTCACTTGGATATTCAGAGGTATCCAAGAACATATTAGCACACTGTTGATTATGATCTGAAATAATAAATGCTAATGTGATTTCGTGCTCTTGACTAGTTACGTAGAAGTAATAAGCCACTGATTTAGCTTCCAAATAGCCTTGGACTGCATTATTATCATTGAGACTTTAAAACCTTTGGACTACTTCAATTTAAAATTCAATTTACTTGCCAATATCCTCGAGAGAGTATACTGCAATCTTAATGGAACAATCTATGCAACCAATTTTCTGAAAATCTTTTCCTGGGACAATAATAATAGGCTCTTGTGAGAAATCAAGAGTGTTAGAAGAAGAGTAGTCGTAACTGATTTCAGAAATTTAGATTTAGTCATTTTGAGATTCGCTTATAACTTTAGCATAGGCACGAAACTTTCCTCGGATTTGATTAATTATGATCTTTGTATCTTTTTTATTGATGACATTGAACGCAAACTTTTTTAGGACTCCTTCTTTCGATCGTTCTTGCACATTGTAACTGATACCCTCAGGCAGCAGAATCAAATCACCTGTATACTGTGCCACAAAATCCACATTGATTTGCTTTTCCTCTTTCGTATCATTTTTGGAGGTAACTGACCAAATGATGGAAATTTGTCTAATTTCCACAGAATTACTACATAAAGTATCCACCAAATCAGGAGTAATATGTAACTCACGAGTTTTAAAGGCATCACGGATGCTGTTCCCGCACAGCAAAATAGAGTAAGCTAAAGTTACAAATTATCGTTTTGAAATATAAATGTCCAAAGTTTTAGTGCTTTTCTATTCAAGAAGATAGGAAAAACAACTGCCTTCCTTCGCTACTTCACTATAAACTCTTCCTATTTTTTTCCTGTCACAATGTCCGAATCTGCGAGAATGAAATATAACCGTGACTTATGCAATACTGTCTCCAAAAGGGTTAACAATCTTTACTCGACCCTTTCTGTTTTAGAGTATGGCTTCAGTTATTTCACCTTTAAATGATAGTTTAGGAGTAGTCAATTCAGTACCGTTGAAGCTCACACATTGATTAGCTAAATTAACAACACAAGCGATAACTGATTGACTTGAGGTATAGCTGAAACTGAATTCATAAAATATCGGAGTCACTTCAAACACTGAAAATGAATTGGGTTGAATTTTCACTGTGTAAGCTAGGTCCTCAGAAATAGAGATAACGTTGGCTTGCTCAGTAACTTCATTTTTATGAATAATTTGCATACTTATGCCGAAAATAGAATTTGAATCAGCTGCGACTGCAACTAATATGGTCTGAGTTAAATTATGAGTAAATCTGAGTGTATTCGATTCTGGTTAAACTAAAATAGAGCCAGAACCGTCTTCGCTTATTACCTACCCCTTAAACTTTACATGCCCAGCAATTTGATTAAGATGAACTCGTATTTCCTGTACATTAGGATCAGAATTTATATATTTATATATTTTAGTCTCATGATGACTGAGTTTCTCTTCAAAAGGTCGACCTTCTCGGAGGTATAGAATTTTATTATTATTTAAAAATTATAAAGCCACGAGATTGTGCATTCTGATCTACGTATCTGTTTTTAGTAATCGCACTATTATCACAGCTTACTATTATGCGATATTAATCTTCGTTAGGACACTGTCTTATATTTAGAGCTCATATATTTCCTTTTGAGAAACGTCACTGTGAGGCTTTGAAGATATGGGGATGGTTGTATTTTGATAAAGATCAGGATTCGTGCATTATGATAGCGTAGACTTACAGACTCTGAATTAAGCAGACACTATTCCAATCACTTTGATGACAGAGACAGTAAATTTTAAATTTGATCTTTATTAAGTTTCCATTGCCCACCTTTTAAAATTAAAATGGGCAAACTTTACATTTAAAATGGGTATAAACCCGTATACATGTTCGTTAAGTTCAACCGACTCAGATTACTTTCTGCTAACAAATTTAATGGCAAAAGTTGCATCCCTCTTGTCCCCACTTACTTTCATATAGAGCCCATCTTTGAAGAAATCAGCAATTTGAACACTATAGAATATATATTAAGAATCCTTCATGTATTCAAAAGGGCGAGGAGCGAATGGTATCTTCATATCAGCATCTACAAAATAAGTAACGTTTAATTCGCCTGACAAAGTTGAAAACCGAAGCGAAAATTCATCATAGCGCTTCGTATCGAAACTTACCTTAAATGATTTTGATGACCCAGCATCAAGATACTCGTAAACACGCTCATCATTATCAATTTAATGAGTATTAGTTTTGATCAATTAGCAAGTCAGGCGATAGGTTGTTTAGGCTTGTCCAATAACCAATAACATTATCTTTTTCCCCTTTAAAGCCTGTCTGGTTAAGAATATACCCTCACCATCTTACCAAAGATTAACGCTCTTAAAATCATAGTTCTGTGGAGTTGGAGCAACATCCTCTGATCCATATTTTCCATATATTTTGACATTATCAAAAGGCCTACGTGTTACTCTAGGAGCCAACTGTATTCTAAGCTCTTCAAATATTTAGTCTTCTTTGAGTTCTAAATGATAGATCTGTGTTTTATCATGACCAAACATAAATACAAGTTAATCTCCTGGATACAAATGTTCGAGATTACTCCAATGAGCATTCAAATGATATGTGCATTAGTCTTGGCACTATATCTCTATGTCAATCACTTAGTTTTATTTAAGAAATTATTTTGGAATAAAACAAGAGTCACTTCCATCATACTAGCATTTCCTCAGGACAGTTGAACTCTCCTCTGAAGTGAGAGTTATATTAACCTTCTGCCATTTGTCGTTTTAGTCTAAGGAAAAGTAAAAGAATAAAAACTTACCCTTGATTTAGTCGATACGAATACGTTGACTCGATATCCCTGAATCAGATTTGAAACCTTTCCCAATTATTAACTTATCTACTACTCCCTCAAGCATTTTTGGTTCTGGTTTTTCAGTTATTGGATCATTTATAGTTGTTTATTGAATTATTTGCTACTAGTTTATAGTTTGTGATGGGAGAACTTGTTAGTTTTATTAGGGCTGGGATTCAATACTGTTAGGTAAGGTGCCAAATTAAAGAGGTGAATTAGCAGGATTTTAGACATATACTTGGTCTACTACATTCGTTGCCTGCGCTTGTGTGTCTAAATCAAAATAAATGATACCAGATGAAAGTGATGTTAATTAATTTTGTAGATCTCTAATCAATGGAACTGTCTGCATCGGTTGTAATTATAGTCTATTTCAAAGAGATTAGTACATTTCCACTTAAAGGTTTTGCCCATTAGCTATGATGCTCGCAATTACAAGTGTTATCAGGACAATAACCTGTGATCTATTCTTGCTCATAGTGCTAAATTTAAATTAAGATGTGTTATATTCAAATAATGGATTATTGAAAAAGAAAGCAACATGAATAATGATCTTTATAAAATTGTGTTCAATCATCTATTCGAGCATAAGAACAGATTAAATAAAATATAGAAAAGAATGATAATTAAGATGATTCCCTAATTCGCTTAATGTATTTAATGGACTTATGGCAAATAACAATAATATTTGATCAGGCATGAATCATTGATTTTTATTACAATGGTATTATTGTCAATTCTCCGTTTAATTATCTAATTAATATTAAACTTTTAATAATTTGAATGAATGACTTACGATTACTGCTGCAGGCGGACAAGGACAGAAAAATTATCAACCTTTAATTCAAGTACACCACTCTAACCCAGACAAATCAATAATTTACAGTTGATGATGCCTATTCTTGCCAAATTCGAAAATTTAGAGAGCCTCTCACTCAACGGAAATCGTCTTCAAGCACTACCTTCAGATATGGGGTGTTTATAAAAACTGATCGAACTGGACATTTCTAATAACCTTTTCCGTGATCTGGAAGATGTTTTACCCTCATTGAAAACGTTACCACACCTCACACATTTAATGTACTCTTTTAAGAATGATGAGGAGGAGAATATTATCACAAAGGAGCTACCTAAACTCGAGCGACTTAATAAAAAACCTTTGAACAATGTGGCCCTTGTTGTAAAGAAGACTAAGCAGTCTTCCACAGCTATGAAACTCAACGAGAAGGATTTAGAGGAGATTGCCCTCATTTATGACGACATTCGTTAAGTGTACAAAAAATCCAAATACTTCGTAGACAAGTAATTGGCTGAATAGTTTGATAAGGGAGTTGATTTAATAATGGGGGAACTTTCAGGAAAACTGTCAGCAGCTGTCTGGGAAGAAGAAGTTAATAGCAGTATTATAAGTTGTCGTTACGCCCTGATCGATCTTTGCTTCGTCAAGATAATCACATACTTCTACCACTTTGATAAAAGCATTGCTTCAATAATAGAAAGAATTCATGACTATATTGCTGAGTCATTCAGAGCCATGTCAGATATACTAAAAGCTAGTGCAGACCGAAGTAAGTTGTAGATTGCGCAAGTAGTAGTGAAAAAGGAGGAATTATTTAAAACCTAAATCCGTCGTTTAAAGCAGATTCAAGAAAATCATCTCAATTAAATTTCAATGCTGTAAGCCAAAAACGCAGAACTGCTTGATAGGTTAACGAAAAATAGCAAGAGTAACGTTTTAGAGACAACCATTAATAATATTATCAAACGCAAACAAACAAGATCACCATTAAAAGGGAAACAAAAAGAAATTTCATCAGAGAGCGACATCGCCATCAAATTCAATAAAAATTTAACTCTTAATCAACTCAAGGAAGTTATCGGGGAAATATATCAATCCAAGGTCAAGCATAACTCCATTTGTTTGTAATCTGGTCTACCAATGGAACCACTCTAAGCTCATATGTATACTTTCTTAAATCAAAAATACGGTTTGAAGCCAATGACAGTGGAATGGGCAATGGGTATTGTCAACGGTATCAAAAAATATGGACAAGACGATGCAGAAGTTGCAGCTTTTGGAAAAATGCTAAGGAATTAATTGTAAGAAGACTTTGTGGAACTTGCCCGGAAAGTGAAGACCACCATCAGGTCAGCCATGAGAAAGTTTAAAGGAGAAGATTTATTCATGATTTCCACCCATTAAAGTGAGGAAATTTTGTTAATTTGCGGATTTAAACGAGACACGATAGATTTAATCTTAAGCAGAGTTAAGTCTTAGAATTTGCAATAGGGACAGATTCCACCATCTTACCTCGAACAACTGGTCTTGGAACATAATCTTCGTAAGCATAGCTAAAAAATTAAAAACATATCCACCATTTTTAAAGCTGTTGATGATGATGAAGATGGTATAATTACTCATGAGCAGCTTCTATCTATGCTTGAGAAATTGTAGGTGAAAGGCAACATATAAATTGATGAAATTCTCCAAATGGTGGATCCTTTCGGAACTAACGTAATAACTTTTTCATTTTTGCTGTAAAATATGCAAAAAATACCTGTTTTTAAGGAATTATTTGCGTGATTCAATTCAATTCATTTTATTTTATAATTTTCATAAAACTAGTGATAAAGTTATACCATCTATGAATTAGTCAATAGGCAACAACAATTAAGGATAATAATTTATTAGATAAATCAGGGTTCTATCTTATAATATTTGAAGTAAATTTGCATCATAATTTGCCACCGCAATTTTTCCTCACTGCTTTATGCTTTTAATATATTTTCTAGGGTTTTTCCTTTTTTCATTTCATAGAGTATCTATTTTGTATACTAAATCATTGATAGTTGTTCAGTTAATATTCTCTGTTCTTCGACTTTGTAGACCAGTGCAAAATACTGGTGATAGCCCAAATTTGTATCAACCAAACAGCTTTCATTGACTTTCAAAGTCTGTTCGAAAGACATTAATCTTGTATTGATAACTTATTATACCATACTTAGAACCTTTAACTCTGTTTAAATGCTCATAATATAAAATATTCGTTCAGGATCTTCTCCGTAATTCCAAAAGTGAGCCCTGCAGAAAGTTAAGAGTTCAGTGCAAAAATCAGTTCGTCTAATTTTGAATTTTCTATATTTTTTCAAAGCAATGTCCGCTTGAACGGCTCTGCATAAAGGCTTGCTTTGATGTAATAAGTTCGTAATGTTAATTCTGATGAAAATATGATTATATTTATTGTGTTCGAGAGCAATTCCATACCTGATCAATAGAAGACGGTTCGGCAGGCGACCATAGCAGAAATATACTTGAGAGCCAGCTTAAAATTGATCGTTGTTGCCGCAAACCATTAGAAATTAATCAAATTTATCCTAACTCCATGGACCTTAAAAGTATCGTCCGTCTGGATCAACCTACTACTATTCACCATTTTTGGCTTCAATTGGTTTAATTTTTTTCTTTTGTTTCAAACCATAACTGTAGACCTTTGATCCCAATTTATAATAAAATTATTTGACCAATTTTAAGTATTTAACATTTGTAGTATGCACTTTTTCTAACCTCTTACCGGCTATTTCCTTAATGGTCTCATTTAGTCGAACATTTTCCATTTCTTCGTATATTTTTTGAAGGAAAGGCAAACTAACTCTATCATTGAAATTAATAAATGCCACAACGTATGACTAGATACTTTTAATCTATTGCCACTGAATTCCTGGTGGACTTTCTTATAACTCGATTTATTAATAGAATTCATCCTCTGCGCTCACATCTGATGCTTCATACGATCCATCACTTGTGTCAGCCTATTCTTCCTGCTCCGATGTGATTGAATGAGGGGGATCAATTTAATTTTCAGGTTTATTAAATGGATTATTTGGATTATAGGCCATCGTATAGTAGACATCAACACACTCATGATTGAAAAGTTAAGCGTAAGGAACCATTGTGGTGTACTAAAAATATTTGCCAAAACATCGAGTGACGAGATGTGTATGAATCCATTTTATATTTTCAGATGTAAAGATTTTCATATCAAAAAAGTTAGGATATTTCGATACGATGGCAATCAATTCCTTTTATTATCGACTGATTTTAGCTCTTTATTTTTTGATATACCTCACCACCCACTAATCCTATAGTATAGATAGTTCCTTGTCTTCCCAAAATATCACATAATCAATTTATCTCGGCAAATTGGCTAATAAATGATACCATTCTGATTATTTTCCCTTCTGATATTCAAAGAGAAGATATGTTAACAAAATCCTATCCTACCAATCGGATGAGAAAGCTTTTGCAAAAAATTTAGGATTCTCCTCAAAAACCCTGAATAATGTTAAAGCTACAATTGGATTTAACTTAAAAAGGCATCTCTTGTGGTCAGTAGACATTCCACTGGAACTCGAAGTAAAACAGTATTAGCTACAATCGTTTGAGTGGCGATGAACCCAGGATATTTGAGTCCATTTTTGGTTTGGAATAAACCCAGCTACATATGGCCAATTTTCATGCCCTTGGCTTATAAATCCTATTTATACTCCTCCAGTTCAGGAGGTGGTGGCAATATGTGAGCCAGTGGATCTTTTTTGCGAAGTCCTTTCATCTTCCTGAGTAGCTTACCGACTGTAAATCTATTCTGATTTTTTTTCTATAGATACATAAAAAATATAGCAACAAACAATATTATAAAGATCTAATCAACTATTAATATGAGCAGGTATTTTGAAAGATTTCAATTTAATGAATTATTAGATACAAGCGATAAGCTACAAGTTTTTTGTCTTTATATTAGATTTTATAATGATGAAAATATGCATCAATCATTTTAATTTACGCCCAGAATAGTTTGATATGTTAGTAAGATTATCGATACAATAAATTAAAGTAGATGAAACACCACCTTGATCACTTGTGGCTTTTCAAATATACCTAAGATGTAGTAATTTGGCAGATTGAACACAACCAATTCAACTTTTTGAGCTTATATTTCTTTTTGCTTTTTTGTTTCTGTATACTAATCGACTATTCTGAAGGATAGTCGATTATTCTCTTAGAGATTGCTTAAAACTGATTCAATTTCAGCGATATCTAATGCCATGTATTATGATTTGTAGTTTGCAACATCATGTATAAATTTTTGGTGAATTGACCTAACTATATTCACGGTGAGTTCTTTATTTTTTTGATCATCCTCTTTTTAATTTCTCAATACGATATTCGAAAGAGACGATTAGGACTAGAGTTTCAGCTATTTGGCGAGAAGTATTAAAAATGTATCAAGAATTTCCTTGTTACTAAACTTACAGTAAAACTATTTTTGCTTTAATTTTAGGAATCCAAACTGGTCGATCCATCGTTTGATGGTTCTGTCCTCAGGCAACAAGATATAGGAGTCAAAAGTTTTAAAATTCTCAGTCTTCAGTCTGCGTTACATCATACTATTATTAACTCAGATACTATTCTATTCATACCATTTAATTATGCGATCAAATACTGATTTAATCATTTTCCTCCTTCATCTGTTAGTTTTTTTTATTATTATACTTTCAACACTAATAGACATATTTATATGTCAGGGTCATCTCAAATACTCTCGAGATAATGCGTTATATTAAGTAACATTATTACGATGTAGATCAATGCCCCATCAATCAATTCATTAAGAGATGTCTCTAAGTTTGACCCAAAAGAACTATACAATTACACAAACATCCTCATGATTGAGAAACTTGATGTTGAGCAAACCGATAAACTTCTTATTTATGTTTAGTCAATGAAATCATCAGCTGGTAAAAAAAATGATATCTTCACTGGCAAAGAGGCGATCTCAGCAGATTTAAACAAAGTGGTACTTTTAATTTACAACGGAAATACGAGTTATCAAGCGCTATTATATATTAAAATAAGGAAACCTATCACCTAAATGTTTCTAAATAAAAAATTGCCAAATCAAATTAATTTAATAGATTGCTCTTTTTAGATAAACCCTTTATAATCGATGTCATATATTTTATTATTTGTATATATAAATTTAAATTTGTAAACTATCTTACACAAAACTTAATAATAAATTATAAATTTTAATGATCATTTTCATTCCATCAATGACTTAACTCCATCGCTATTTGAAGTTAAATTACTGGATTTTTGATGCGATAACGACAGATCATCTTCCAAATGCCCATACTGATATATCTTCAGGATTATAGTATTAGGAACAAAGTGCATAAGAAAATTGCTAACAATATTATAAAGGATAGAATATCTATATATACTTATTTATACATAATATGACTCTCAAAATTACTAACACAGATATCTTTCCCGTGAGAATGAGGATTTACAGCGATGAAAACAATATCGATGATTATGCGGATGGAACTGCATACCATCATCATGAAATATTCTAATTTTAGCGTTTTCAAATTTTAGTCATTTAATTTTAAAATTAGAAGTCTTGCCGCCCCAACCAGAAAAGCAAATATGATGCTCGAATCTATTATCAGTGATATGAATTATATCTTCGAGTAAATGCCAACGTCGTAATTATTTGAGAAAACTATCAGCATTATTGCAGCTGCATGGATAAATAAACGAAGTACGCTATAGTATAGCATCACCATCTTTAATTTATAGGAGTATTTGGAAAAAATACTAATGTCCTCATTTTTTAATATGTTGCTGCAGCTGCATAAGACAAATATTACCATTTGTAGCAGATAGTCAGGAATAGGGTTTGCACAATAAAGCCAGGAAAAGAGCAAATAACTGCAAAAGTGTGAGAATACTCTATCATTTCAGTTGCTGTTTCTTCATCGCCCAGTTGGAATAAAAAGACTCCTATTGAATAAAAATTGACTATTGACTGAGCTATATTCAACTAATACTACTTATACTCCAGAGTAAGACTAGAATGTGAACCAGCATCAGGGTGCTAATACGAGTATTTCTCTGTTCGTAGAGTTGAAAAAGAGTCGGCATTCTAAGCACAGCAGTAATGCCTATGGTGGCAGTAATGGTTTGATTAATTATAATTATGATGAGATCTTCCTGACTCTTGGCGTCCCAGTAGCAAAAATCTATCTCTGTCATTTGATATTATAATTGATCAATGAATAGGATTATTAGAAATTAAAGTTTATTTCAATTTGTAATATTTTTAAAATTTTGGTTGATTGATGTTAAATGTATTTATTGTATGAATTCAAATCTTATCAGGAAGGAATCTTTCTTATAGATACTCATAAAAGTATCGGCTTAATTTATGTCCTCACTCAATATACAATTAATAATCAATATTAATGACAAAATCCTCCAAATAAAACATTAGATTAAAATCAAATACAATGGAATCATAAAAACAGGAAAAATATTGAGTGTCTAAATATTTTTATGGAAAAGAAAAGACCATAAAATACTATTCACGACCATTGCCTATAAGTTAATAAATAAAAAATTTTAACCTCTCTTTTTACAATTTACCTATATTCTTTCTATGATATGCCTTGTATAAGTTTTTTCTTTTGAGTTTTTTCTCTCAATAGGTCATTATTTATTTTTCTCATCTGATGTGACTGGATTATATTAATATTTCAATACATGTCATAAACTTTTCGATAAATATGCGGTGAAGACAATAATCATTCTTTATTAAATGAGTTGCAGATTCAATAACTTTTCTTTTATCAAATTTCAAAATACTTTCATAATAGTTTTTATTCAGGTGATCAAACAATTTCTCTTGAGTAAGTATAATTTTTAAATGGACTGTAAATCAAAAATATTACCTATCTCGTCAGAAAATTTAAATCTTGCATAGACTTATTAATAATAATTTTTCAATGTCATAAATAATTACATATTTTTAATGAACTGCACTTTAGGATTTTTTCTTTCATCATCCGGCTCATGTGCTAACTGCCCTTCTAATTGTTGGAACTGTGCCAGTGCAGATACTTGTTTGGCCTGTTAAACCAATTATTCTATCAGCAATGGTCAATGTACTGAATCTGTTGATACTACTGCTAAAATCTTGATAATAACACTATCTGCAATGTTTGGTTGTCTCATTATTATGGTGATATTGATGATTATTGGTAGAAAATGCAATCAATCTTCCAGGGATAGGGAAGATGGGACCGATGACAATAAAATTAATTCGCAAAAATAGTTGAATGATGAAAATGAACCATATAATGGAAAATGGATTTCGTCATAGGTGAATCTAGGAATTATTGATAATTCACGAGTCTGTGTGATTTGCTTGGAAGGGGGTATGAACACTCTTACAGAGTGTAAGCATTAATTTCATAATCACTGTTTAGGCGACTGGTTTAAGAGAAATCGAAATTGTCCAGTGTGCAAAAGCTAAAACACGAAAAGCCTAACCATATTCTGTTCGCGATGCAGGCAATATTATTTAAGGTATAAAGTGACCAAAGACTACTATGGTTTTATGAAAACTAAATTTATCTGCAACATTTGTTTAGAAATGGAACCAAACAGTAAAATGATTTAATGATTTCACTTACAGCAAAATATTTTTTAATGCTAATCGTTTAATTGTGCAAATCGACGCAAAATATCAATTTACCTTATTTAAATACTCCAATTAAACCAAAAGAAACAATTTCTTAATAGTTAGTAAAAAAATAAAGAAACTTAAACTGGTGTATGATTATCTTTAAATATGACGTGCTTTAAGAACAATTATTTTATGAAAGGTTATCAGCCAATATGATTCTCTAATTATTTATTATCCCTTTACTAAAAAGACAAACTGATTATTTCAATTGGATATTTTACTCTTGTTTTTACAATTTTATTGGATAGCATATAAATAAAAATTAGATAGCTTGCCTGATATAAATAAATAGAAATGAATATGGTTTCTATGAGCAATTTTTCTAGAAGTGTAACGTCTCGTCCAACAAACAGCTTTATCTCAATGGAGAGGTAATCTTTATCCACTCGAAGAGGTTCACTTCCAACCGAAAAAAATAGCCGCCTTCATTACGTCAAAAAGGATAATTTTCAGAATATGCATTCCGGAAGTGAACTACAACCAGTTAGTAAAGTTCATCAGCATAATGCTAGTGCTCTCACTCCTAATAATTAAGTTTATGACTCCATCAGAGATAGACAAATGAAGTAAGACTGGAAAATATTGACTTTGCAGCAAATAAAAATTCGAAAATAAGAAAATAGCAATATTGAAAATGAGAGGTGCAGTCAACGAAAGGCAAATCAAAAATTATTTGTTTCCCTTTCGAAAAAAGTAAAAAATGGTGTATCGAAATAAAAAAAAATTATGCATGAGCCTGTGTATGCTGAAAAGAATGAGAATCATGCAACTCTAAAATATTTAACCAATAGGCGACAGATTCTTGATAAAATATAGCTTCAATTATAGGAAAAAACTAAAACCAGCAACTTTTTTTGTTCGTGATATTCACAATTTTATTAATAGCGATACTCATGGAATAATATTTAAAATGAAGGTTCTTCAGTTATATTTTAAATTTTAAATTAGTATTTGTCAGAAAATTAAAATTAATAATATAAATCATTGTCAAATGACGTCAAATTAAGAAAAACCAATGGGAAATAAAAAGCTTAAAATTCTGTGTTTGCATGGGTTTGGCACCAATAAAGAATTTATGAAAATGCAAACCTAAGTTTTGATAAGGGATTTGGAGGACATCGCTTAGTTTATATTTGTTGATGCTCCTGTGCTAGTTCCCCTGTCAATGATCACAGACCCTAAAGTTCTCAAAAATTTAGTGGCTCCTCCTCGTAGCTGGTTTGATTTTAGATTAAGTCGTAATCATAGTATGATGTAGATAAAACAAGAACAGATCAATAGGCATTTTAAAATTATTAAATTGTAAGAAAGTCATTTGAGGAAGCCTCAGATTCTTATGATGGAGTATTGGGTTTTTCTCAAGGATCTTATGCTTATCAAATGATTCATTGGCGTCATGAACAAGGCCTTATTAAATGGGATATTCTAAAAAATGTTAAATTCTTCATCAATTTTAGCGCTGATTCATTCCGAATAACTTTAAAGAACAATAATTGGAAAAGATTTGATATTCCTTCGCTTCATTTTCTTTCTGAGTAAGATTTTCTTTTCAACAGATGTATCCTTACTCCAACTATCTATAAGGATCCAAAAATTATATTCCATACTTTTGGACACAAATTTCCAATTTTAGGCCTAAAAGAAAAGAAAAAATTAAAAAACTTTCTACTGCAACACGGATTCGGAATAAAGATTCGAAATGAAATGGAAGATTAAAGCAGGTTATGATTATTTAACCATTTTTATTCTTCACTTATCAGTGAGGAACTCCAAATTAATTTGAGAAAAAATATTCAAGGCTTAAAGAAGTAAATTGTTGATTTTTGTTGTCTTAAATTAGCATATGACATTATTAATCTAAATTAAAATATAAGTTATGCAAATCATTGTCAATAACATCTTTCGAAAGGTAGGCAACTCGAATCTTCTGAATCAGGTCAAGCAGATTGGACCTATCGCTCGTGGAAATTCATTTCAAAATGCATTCGAATCAAATTATAGAGCCTTGAATTATTTTACTACCACTTTCAATAATCTCCAGCAAAAGACTTTATCCTTTCAATATTTCACAATCGATAACCAATATTCACACTCAAGCAAACCCAAGGTTCCAGTATAGAACTTTTTTCAATCACATCAACTTTAATATAGTGAAGGGGTTAATGTACTCAAACTTAAATATTGTCCCTTTTGTCCTAAGCCTCACAATAACTAAAGAACTAATTTATATGTAATCAATGTACACAAATAAATGGGATATTTTCACTGTTTTAGATGTTCATCCAAAGGAAGTTGGCTTCAACTAAGATAAAAAATTCTCGGTATTAATATTTAAGGAGCTAATTAATTTTTAAATGAAAGAGCAATCACAACAAATTCAGGTCAAGTGTAACAAAATAGATTGTCGGATGCCGAATATTTTATTTACAAAAGCAGTCTTTGGCAGGCAGAGTACAAAGATGTTAGAGAATATTTATTTTCTAGAGGTTTCGTGGAGGAAACCATTCGAGCATATAATATTGGAGCTGGAATATAATAATTCTATGATACTGATGGCGAAAATCTTAAAATAAGATGTGTTTATTTTCCAAACTATAGAATCTTAAAACCTGACGAACAAAAACAAAAATTAAGAAATGAGTTTAGCGAAGGAAAGGAAGAAAATAAAAATTATGTGTTACACAATAATTGGACTGAAATTGTCAAAACTAAAATTCGAGGAGCAAGTAAGTAAAATAAAAAATTTATGAGACAATATCCGATTGGAGCTCAAAGGGGATTCTTTGGATTGAATTTAGTCAAAGACACTGATACTCAAGTTGTTATCACCGAGGGAGAATTTGATGCTATGGCAGTTTATCAGCAAACTGGAATACCAGCACTCTCTCTTCCACAGGGAGCAACTAATCTTCCTGACCATTTATTGCCTTATCTATAGAAATTTTCAAAGATAATCTTGTGGATGGACAATGATTAAGCAGGTAATCTCAACAGAGGAAAAATAGCAGAAAAACTAGGATTAAATCGTACTTACATAGTCATCCATAATATTCCTAAAATGAAAGATGCAAACGATTTTTTGCTTAGTAATCCTCCCATGATAAATGAGTTAATAAGAAAAGCAAAGACAATTCCTGAAAACGATCTTACAACTTTTTAAAATTTAAGGGAAGTAATAGAGTCAAGAATATACAGGGAAGAATAAAATCGAGGCATCCAGGTGAGATGGCTCCCATTTTTTAATAAAAAAGTAAAAGGTCTTCGAATGGGAGAAGTTACTGTTGTTTCAGGTCCAACTGGCAGCGGCAAAACTACTTTTCTTTCTCAAATGAGCCTTGACATTTGCTAAAAATAAATTTCTGTGTTGTGGGGTAGTTTCTAAATTCGTACTGAAATTCTGCTTACTCAAATGATAAGTCAATACAGTGGAGTGAATCTATTTAAACATAAGGAAAAGTTCAACTATTGTGCTGATAAGTTTGCTAAACTTCCTCTATATTTCATGAATTTCTACGGCTCTAACAGCATAGAAAAAGTTCTTTCCACAATTACTTACTCTATATAAAAATATAATATTCATCTGGTTATCATTGATACGCTACAGTTCCTACTATCAGAACAAGGAGAGGGGTTTAAAAAATTTGAACTTCAAGATACTTTAATGGCCAGATTAAGACAAATTAGCATCAAGTATAACGTGCATGTAGTCATTGTCATACATCCGAGGAAAACAGAAGACGGTTAGGATATTGGAATTCATTCAATTTATGGAACCAGCAAAGCAACACAATAAGCAGATAACATTTGGCTCATTCAAAACAGGGAAGGCTTTAAGGTATTTGATATTAAGAAAAATCGTTATGACGGAGAGTTAGGTCGAATTCCTATGGGATTTAATCGCGAAGTAAAACAATTTTTTCAGCTCACTAAGGAGGAATTTGAAGATTTAAGAAGCAAAGAAAAAACAATGTCGCAAATTATCCATGACCGTGAGGCTGAAAAGGCCAATAAATAGGCTTTGACCTAAGAGCAGAAGTAGATTTTTGAAGAGTAAATATAAGATTATACTTTAAATAAAAAGATAAAACTAACCAATGGCTGGACTAAAAAGTAATGACTAAATGATGTCTTGAATTTCATTTAATTATGCATTTATTTAAAATAATATCAACAAAGAATATCAAATTCCATAAATCTCTAGGGTTATTCAGTATATTTAATGTACTGGAAGGGAAGCAATGTAAATAATGAAAGTATCATCAGAAAGAGTAACAGAACGAATATCATCTGTTTGAAGTTATATTTAATCGTTAAGTAAGCAATAAAATCTAAATAAGTAGTGAAATACTTTTTATAACGTAAGATCCGGTAAAACTAAGAGCGAAATAAAAGAGGACCTCTAAGATTGAATCATAAGAATCCAACATGACAGAAATAAAGAAAGATACAGTTGCAGAGAAGAAAATTAGAGGGCCAGTGCTATTTGCAGCAATATTATGGTCCATTCCAGATTTAATCCACAAAGGAACAAGTACCATACCTCCACCAATACTAACACATCCTCCTAATACTCCCGCTAAAAATCCATTAAACATCCCTTACCGCATCTTTTAATCGCTCATCTTATCATTATGGTCATCATATATATATCCCAAGCTTTCTTTTTATTGATCAAGGTGAAACTTTTTAATAGCAATTGATTTAGAGTATAGATACGATAATATTAGATGTAAAATGGCACAAATCCATGATCCAATACTGCAGCGATCCAGTCCAATGAACGAATCAAAATTTTTACCTCCCCTGCAAAGAAGCAACACTATCGTATATATATAAATTTGAATAATTATTTTAACTTTGTCCATAGGAAATAGACTTTTCTATATTTTAAGTATTTCTTCAAGTCGACTGATCTGCTGAGGATTATCTATAGGTTTTAGTTACTGCATAGTTTGTATCCGATCGGTTGTTTTAATTAAAGCGGAAGGATTCTCTTTCCTCTTGCTTTCATTTAGTTTATTATAGGTCGTATAAATAAGGTAGAGGATAAGAGCTATGAAAAGAAGGGTTATAACGAATTATGATATAAAATGATTGATTATGGTCTAATTGTTAATAGGAGTACTCCATAAATTGCTCCAGACATCATCATTGGCAGTGTTATCATGACTAAATTGTAATCCATCACATGTTTGCCTGAATCACGTGATTTGTTAATACTAGTGATTGCTGAGGCAAGCCCTCCACCCATCAAAAAGATATAGGTAATGAACACACTTGATTTAGCATTATAACCTAGGCCTGAGATGAGGAGTACGTTGATAATAGCTCCTCCTCCAATTCCTGCAGCCTATATTGTATTTAAAATACCTGAGATATCCCAATAAAGATGCCAACAAAAATTAGTGTAATGGTCTATACTAACATTTTAATTATTAATCGGGAAAATGGTGAAATATAGCCTTAAAAAATAAATAAGCTTTAGCAATGAAAAAAAGTATGATTCCATTAAAGCGTATCGGTTATTAGTATTTTGATAAAATTAATACTTGTAAAATATGCACTTTAATTTATTTTAGATTCTTGATATAATTTATTTTACATTATAGTCTGATTAGATCGAATCTGGCAAGCCAAATAGGAACCTTTAGTGGAAGAAGACAGTATATGAAAATAACATGGTCTGAATCAAAACAAAATGTATGAATAAATCACAAATATCATCATATGTCAACATATTTATTTTTCCACATTGCAATTCTGCAATCCTTTCCTTATTTTGTTGTTATGAAGTCTCGAAAGACCAAAGCTGAATAATCTCCTGATACCCATTCGTATATTCTCCATCTTTATCCTATTTGAAGGCCGTTATTTTTAATTTATAAAAAGATGGATGCCTTTATTTTTTCAGAGAGCATAGGCATGTCCATTTTTAGTTAATTTACCTTTTTTTGCATCTCTTCAAAGTATTGAAATTTTGCTAGGATTGAATTGATATTTGTGTTTACGAGTTAGGTTTGCTTCCTAATCTGATCTCCAAAATTTTTTTACATTATTGGAATACGCTATTGAGGATTCACACTGGCTTCAATCTTTGCTATTTTTGTTTCCAGTATCCTTAAAGTTGTTTAACATTTTTAATTAAACTCAAAATGATTTTTCTCCATGCTACTCGACTCATCGCTGAATAATTTAGTTTCCACTTTATCAATCCTATTTGAAAGCTGGCTCAAGTTCTTTTGAAATGTTCGTATCTACTCATAGATAAATGTGAGTATGGGATTATGAGAAATGGTTTGAATAAAATGTAACCTTCTTAATGTTTCTTCTTGTTTGAAGGCCAAAGCAGATAAATTTTATAGTTATTGGTGCATATAAAGATAATATTTAGTATAATAATTTATAGAATACATTTCAGCATTTGTGATCTTTTTATTTATGCTATCATGATTATTTTTATTTATTTCAAAGTTTCCTTATATCTCTATTATATCATTGATATTATCCATGTAATTCAGAAGATCCGCCTTTTAAAATCGCTCATGTAGTAGTTGGCAAAATTCAAAGCTAAATATATAGATCATAAATAATATCGTTTAAATTTGGTTCATATTTGGACATTACATAAAATAGTAGTAGTGATTTAAACTCTTAATTTATTCATAGGTCAATTTCATTTTAATCAACTTTAAGCGCCCTTATTTATCTCACCAGTTATATTACTTTTATGACAAACAGCGATTAGTCAGTTGATGTAGATCTCGACTTCGAGTAGGCAAACTTTTTCTCAAAGTTAATCCCGGTGTAGGAGGAAAAGCCAATAAAAAAAAAGTTAGGCAATTTAAAGTGGATAAGTAAGACAAATACTGCAGTTGCGCCCAAAAAATCAAAATATCGAAACAATATTTCTTCTAAACCCAAATTGATTTGCGATAGAAGCCGATCAAGAGAGAATGCCCATTAACATTAATTCTCCCATTCTCTCTAACATCAGAAGCAAATGATAAGTAAAGCTGAGGACAAGTAAAATATAATTGTAATTTCCGACGAAGAGCAAGAGGAAGATTTTATTTACAGCAAATTCTTTGGGAAATAATTCCTAAAAGATATCGAATACTACCAACAATATAATGGAGTTAACCGAAACGAAAAAAGGCGCAGAGATCGATTATTCGAGCGATAATTACGATACTTCCGTTCAGGCAAGCCTAAAGACAGACTAAGCAACCAGATTTTTAACACTATTGAGGAGTATTTCAAATGATATTGATTGTATTGGTGAAGTAAAATAATAAAAGACAATTATCAAGAATGCAATTTAAATTAAATTTTGACAGATTGACTTACAAAGTCAGATATTATTTTGTATCCATCCTTTTGATTGTTTGAAATAATTTTAAAGAATATGCTTGTATTTTATTATATTTAACTGTTTAAATTGTGTTCGTATTGATCGCTAATTGTAGAGATAAATTAGTAAACTTACTTTGCGTTAGGAATAGAATTAAACAAAATAGTTGTTGCATTTTCTGCCAGCAATGAAAGATAAAGATGTAAAAATGAGGTTATTCTCAATATTGTTAATTTACAGAAAATCATTAATAAATAAATGCTAAAGATATGAGCATGAATTATTTTTAGATTGACAAGGTATAAAGATATATGATCACATTTTAATTTATAAAAATTCCGAGTTATTAAGTGTTTGAAATTGAATTTATTTTCAAATGTTGAGTACTGGGTGATATAAGTTAATGATAAGGTTTTCATAGTTTGAGTCAATAGTCAATTAATTATTCCTCATACCTCATTGAAGATTATTCTTAAAAATTACTTAATGATAAAATCTAATATTTTATAATAAATTTGAGCTAACTTCCTAATATAATTTGTTGCCTTTAAAACCATAGGAACAGATTGGTGAAATCAAAAATTAATGTATTTTTGTTTGTCTGTCTTTGCTGTGCAGATAATCTATGAAAATATCTTTATTCAAACTGATTTTTTATAATTATCTGAACAATATAAACTATGATTATAATATTTATTTATAATAATTTAGAAAATCTAAATGAATAATCCAGAAAATACCGTTAACGATAATTCAGTGCAGGAGGTGGAGGAAATACAGCAACCAATCGAAAGACGACATAGAAGAACCAAGTTTGATAACATTGAAAGAGGTTTTGTTTGTTAATGCGGAAAATCTTATCTCAGTTATCCCGCTCTTTACACGCACTACAAAACTAAGCATAATGTTAATACACAATTAAATTCCAAGCCAGAATCTCATAAAAAAAGAGGAAATAAATCAAAATCAGATAGCCATTCATAGTCTGGTTAATAAAAGAATATTCTAAGATAAGCATAGACGTTTCTTATTACTAGGATAAATTATATCAATACTTTATTAAATGAAGAAAATACTGCACGAACTAAAAGAATATCCAAGGAAGGCTAGTTATACGTTTAAAAAATCATAAAATACTGGGCATAACATACCAAATAATAGCTGAAATATGAAAATTAAGTTTATTCAGCCACTATTGATCAAGTTTTCGGCCTATTTTTATTTGCAGCAAAAGCAGAATTTAATGCACGATCTTATTCTTTTTTTGAAAAATTAATAACTGACATGCACAAAGGTCTCAATTAATTAAATGGAGATTCATTATATTGCGAGGCTACTAGTGCTATAAAATTGCCTCTTGATATGAACGGCCTTTTTACTTAAAATCTATCAAAGATTTATTGCTAATAGATGCATTTTAAAAATCGTACGCTCATCTGTCTTGCAATTTGCCACTTTAATAGTTGGTTACTCGAAGAGGAATTTACAAATTTAAATCTGCGCCTGAATATTGTGTGATGAATATGATTGACATTATTATAATTTTTTAAAATTAATAATAAAGATAATATTACAAATGCAAATACAGTAATATAAATATAAATTTTTAATATTTATACAATGCTTCAGGAATTCCGTCCATAAAGGTTTATACATCACTGCGTTCTTATCTTTTCCCAATTCTTAATGAACGAATGCAACATGTTCTGCATTTGGGAACCACCGTGTGAAATCATTTGTAATTGTTCTAAGTCTAAACTTTTGAGTTATTTTAAAAGATCCACCTGTTTTATTAAATAATGAATGGTTGTGTTTTTGCGCTCAATTTACCTTTCTACAATTGGGACTCGCCCTTTACACTTTTAGAGTTCATCCTGAATGGGCATTGTCTCTGTGACTATCTCTGCTGTAATTCTCGTTAAAGAATCAGCGGTTGATCGACTTTATGTGATAGATCCTTCAGTCGTTCCTATTAAATTTTTCAGTTCTTTCTCTAATTTGGTTTGATCTTATAAAAAATCTTGCAATTATTTCTTTTATTGAATGAGGTTTGTGCACTCTTGCTCTAGAGTCCTCAATCTATCAGTTAGCAAATCATACAGTTCCTCTTTTTAGATCAACTCGTTGTTCATGTCCTTGATCATAACCTTTTTAGTTCGAAGTATATGTTCTTTGATAATATTTTCAGATTATCTTTAAAGGAGTTGGATTTCCGATCTACTTTAGTCTCCAGAAATTAAGTACTTAAATTTATGTTGCCGCTCAAGCTATCTTTCTCTTGCTTATTCTTTAAGAAACAAATCTACTTCGGCAATATTGTTTTCAGCTGATGATTTTTGCTTCTAATTTACCATAATCTTCTTTCTTAAAACACTATTTTGTTCTTCCAAAGGATTAATCAGAGGATTGATATCCTTCAGTTAGTTGAGTTCTTCACATTTTTGAGTGGTTTCAATCATATTCTAGCGAGTTAGACGATATTTTTATTAAAACTTTTATTGTTTTTTTGTCTTTTCTTCCAGTGCCCTAACTTATGATATCCTTTCTTTCTCGGCTTGTCTTTGAATCATCTAAATGATATCATGCATACTGAAATCTATTAATTCATTTTCTTGATTTGCTCATTCATTTTGCGGTTATAATCAATGATGGCAGTATATTCATCGCCTGTTAAAGTCATTTCTTTGACAATTCTAAATAATTAATATTTTACTGTCCAAGTTTTGATTTAAACTCAGCTCGCCTGTTATCTTTTTATTTTCTATGGGCATCAATAATCATATGCAATCTTTAAATTTCATTCTTTTGACTTTTTAGGACATCTTCGGCTTCACTTTTCTTCATATTAAGATTGCTTAGCTGCTGCTCCAATTTAGTTTTTGTAGCGTTATATTTATTCTTCATGGCTAAAATGTTTTCGTTGATTGGAATTTAATCTTTTAAGAAATTGTCCAACTCATTCACTCCTTCCCTTTCAAGGATTTCCTTGTCTTTGAGTAGTTTTAGTTCATACTCCAAATATTTAATTTCCTATTGCAAACCCTTTCTTAGTCAAAAATTACATTGATGTATTCATCTTAAAGAACTTTCTGATTTGGCTTATTTTTCAGATTCTGAATAGTTTGTTCAAAATTAGATTTTGTTGTTTTAGCCAAATCATGTCCTTATGCCTTCCGTACTCCCTTTCCTATCATTGACCTGCCTTGCAGTCCCTAAAGATTACTATTATTTCCCATCAACTTGCTAACAGCCACTGATTTATTCCCAGGCTGATACATAGATTGACTTTGGCTTACTCTTCTCATTCAATCGTTATATATTTAATAAAGTGATTGAGTAAATAAAATTGTGTAATACCGATTTTTTTTCTATGCATAAAACCTTTTCGAATAACCAGTGCTCTATTGATCTTCTAATAATATGATTAAAGCAATTTTAATGTAAATTTATGAAATTAGTATATGGTCATCAAAGTGAAAAATTATGAATTTTGTAATTAAAATTAATTTTAGTTTTGAAGCAATTAAACTTTATACACATGCAAATATAAGTAAGAAAACTGATTAATTAATCAGCAAGGTTAATAACTTTGCTCTGATAAATTCAGAGAAATGTCATCATCTTCGCGAACATACTTTTATCGTTCATCTGATATTCCAAGTTTGTTATAGTATTGATATTTTTTGTCAGTTGTTGGTTTGTGCTGCATTATCATGTTACTTTTCTATCTTGATTTCTATTTTGATTTCTATTTTGATTTCTATTTTGATTTTGATTTTGAGAATAATGATCGGTTTTGAAACTAATAAACTGTAAACTGCCGCTTAAGCTGTTAGTTTTAATATCGCATTCTATCAAATTCTTTGATGAGCAGCTGATACTCATCTTTATACCGAAGTAGCATAGAATTTTATATCTCATTATACTTGACTTTTTCAGTTAATTTGGCCATATCAGTTTTTAATATTTAAATTTTATCAATTAAGTCCTCCCTCTCCTTGAAGAAAAAATCTTATTTGGATTTATATGCTTATATATTTTTCTCAATTCTTTCGTTGAGATTAATATTTTCCTTTTTGATGTATTAACACTTATCATAAAGCTCTTTGATTGTGCCTACTTTGGCTTTATACTGATCTTACATTTTTTTAAATTTTTCAGTCAATATATCGACCATCCTCTTATTATTTCTGCAATAAAAACACTCAGTTGTCGCAATCTGATCTTCTACAAGAGTGTAGCGGCTGCCATTACCGTATCTACTATTTAATATTTTTTTATAGGAAACATTATTACTTGTTGAAGAATTTGATATCGAACGATCTTTTAATGATTCAATGCTCACATTCTCAATCGTTGTATCCAAGTGTGCTCGTTCCTAAGCTTCACAGCCATGATAATATGTTTTATTGCCATTAATCCTCTTACTGGTTTCGTGCTAATTTCCAGCAGTTTAAAGACGTTTTTTGTTTGGAATTTTAGACTATAATGCCAATTCGTTTAAATATAAATCTTTTTGAGATTTCGGACTATAAAACATTTCCTTATCAACCTTATAGGAGAAACCGTTGACAACTTATGAGTCTTTTTAAAAATTTTAGGTTTGCCGTGCTTTCCTGCTGACCAAAACTTTATTAAAAGCTAATGCTTCATGAGGGGACTCTTTTATGACTGTTTAGATAACATTTTTAGTTGCTTTGATTTGCTCATCGTAATTTTTTTTCCTCTTATCAGAGTTGGCGGACAGGTTGTTAGCTGCAGGTTTTCTAGTAAAAACTTTTTTCTTGTAATCTTCAGTTTCGGGTAAAGATTGTTGAGTAGGGAAGTAGTTGAGGTAAGCCTTGAGCTGCTTCTTACTGTTGGTTTAGTTCATAAATTAATAAAATAAATTCAAGTAAAATTATTTGTATTTACTTTAATAAATGAGGATCTATCGATCTGCACAAATGCCAATGTGTAGAAGGTTCATATATTTTATTCTTTTATTAATGCCACTGCTTTTTAAATTATCTACTTTAATACTGATAATTTAAATTGCAACATGGAGATTGACAAACGTATTGAAGTTAAACAATGGAACGCAGTTGCCTTGTGGAGTTGGAATGTTGCAGTCTAAAACTGTGCCATCTGTAAAAACAGTATCAACGAGACTTGTCTTGAATGCCAGGCGAATGAAATTTCTGATAATGAGAGCTGCATGATTTCATGGGGGGCTTGCAATCATGCCTATCACACGCATTGCATCAGTCGCTGGACCACTCAAAAAAAAAATACCTGTCCGCTTTGCCAAAAAGTCTGGAATACTGTAAAAACTGCTAAATAGTGATTGGTTTAAGTTTGATAGATATGGTTTACAAATGATTGAATATTGAAAGCAAGCCTGTAAACATTTTATCAGGTATATATCTCTCTTATCTTACTGTAACAATAACCCTTCGATTCTCGTTTCTATACAAGCATATTTCCTCTCCTCCTGACTGCAATGCATTAATAAATAATTGTCGATCTACATGTACGGCAAAGGTAAATTTTATTTTTATCAACGTAATTATTCTCTGTTTGATATTTTCAATAAAATAATATGCTTTTTGAAATTAACTGCATTAACTTTGGTATATATTTTTATCCGCGATTAGGTCTATATTTTTGTTTTTGTCCAAATTCCAAACAATGGTTTGCTTAAATAAAAAATATTGCATTATGCATAATCTGATCAATGAATATTTATGAGAACGAACCCTTCTCCGCATTACTCTCCGAATGTATCTTTGAGCTCATAGTTGTAGCCATAACCTGTGAGAGCTCCTTGAGTAAATGCCACTATTGACCATTCATCAAGAATCTGTTTAAGTTGTTATATAATTTGGCAGCCTTCGGATTTTGTCAATCTTCGACCAACAGGGGGAAAAGGCTCGTTGAAACTAACAATAAATACAGTTCCTAATTGAGTTTAGACATGCTTGTGAGACTATTTGAATGCCACAAACTATGGACTGTAGGCAAATGACATTAAGATATGTATTAAAAATATAATATCTTTTTAAGCAAATTGACTTATTTCGTAATATATTGAGATAATATATTAGGCAAAGAAAAAGGAGTTAAATTATCAATTTACTACGATGTAACTGCCATATTTTATTATTATTTTACATATCTACAAGTTCATGGCGCTAACGCTGTCACCTTCATTGGATTAAAGATTATGATCCCTGAAGTTTTGGTTATACCACAGAAATTAACTTAAAATTTTTGGGCCATTTTTTTGTTTGTTCAAAAGTCATCAGTAGCCTCACCAAACATAATATATACACACTTTATAAGGCTTTTCAAACTGATACTATTTGTTCTTCCCCTCAAGCCATCTTTAAAAAACAAAATACCTTCCTTTTTTGTTTTTTTCTGAAGTCATATTCAAAAACTATCAAGCCCATTTAATTTATCTCCCTTGCTTCCCTTCTGAATATCGTATTTTTACATTAACTCTGTTTCAGCTTTGGCTAAAAAATTTAATCCAATTTTTTGCGTCTAGTTTTATATTTAAACATTTATCCTCTAAACTTGAAATATAACATTTTGACATAAATAGATAGAATAAATAATAAATTATAGTATATACTATCGACTTCATTAAACGAGTTGCTTCCTTAATTAGCTTGGACAAAGATTTGGGAAGATCCCTAATTATTGATTTGAAGATAATTTTATATAATATCATAGCGAAGAAAGGCTCAAGGTTGGCCATTACTTGCTTTAGTGGTGAGTCTATCCAACATATTCCTCTGCTTTTTTCCTTGTTTTGCCATCAGGCTCTGATTAGTTGTTGTGGTTGACTTTCTCTTTAGATACTCTTTCTAACGTCTAATACGCTCCTTAATTTCTAATATTCTCTCATTGATTTAAATTGACTTTGAGTGTAGAGTTTATTGCTCTTAAGTTTTACCTGTTTTTGTCTTCTCTTTTTTAGTTGATATTTTTAAAGACTGCTTGCACTTAACTTTCTTGCAATTTATTTATTTTGTAAATCCATTTGTCCTCTCCATTGAGATATGCTTCCTTTTGGTGGTCTGTCGTGTTTTCAATTCGCTTTTTTTGATTTACCAATCTGGCAATGAAGAGCAGCTACCCCTTTTTTTCTGAAAAGGAATTTTATTTAATAAACTAGGTAATTGAGAATGCCTTTATTTTGAGGAAGATTTCATCTTTTTGCCGATAGCGTCTTAGTTACAATTTGTCTTTTTTTTGTCTTTTAGCTCGAATCGATAGGTATTATCAATTTATTAAATTGTCTTATGACAGTTGGGACCCAATTCACATAATAAATTATTTTTCAATTTTTCCAGCATAACTGATTCTTAATTTTATGAATTATTTGTGAATTTAATTTTGGAAAGGATGTGAAAGGAAGAGGCCGGTGTGATGTTATGCTTCTGGTCTGTCTCCGTATCTTGTTGGGTGGAATTTGACAAATTAAGCATAGCCTTAAGTCTGTTGTACTCTACTATCTTCTTGTGCTCACGATGGAATCGCATGATTTGAAATGTTTCTTAATGAAAATCAAAGATAATTGAGGTCTGATGATAATATTTATAATATTCTGTTAATTCTGCCAGTTTTTTCTCATCTTCCCTTAGTAAATAATAATTGGTAAGGTGCTAATCGGTTTCATTAAACGAGTACTATTTTAATTGAGAACTTAAATTATTCTGTTAGTCTGTGTGGAGGCAAATGTACTTTTGAAGGTGAGTTCCATCTGATTTTTTATATTATTTGCGCCTGTTGCACAGTATTTTAGACCACATTTTATTAGACTCAATCGGAGAAGACTATTCGCTTCGTTGACTCTTCTATATCCTTCAGAAGTAGAGCCTAATCCCATTTTTTTGCTACTATTCATTCGATACAAATTATAGTGATATAGAATTTACAGGAATAGTAGGTAATCAATTATAAACTGACATTGCATTTTAAAATGAGTTGATTTTTGTCTTTTATAAAAATTTCATGATTTATGAAATCGCATAGAATGAATGATCATTGATATCATATAATTCACCTTCTAATCGATCACAGTTCATTAGTTTTGTTTCGATTGGCCTCTTTGATGATCCAAGAGAAGAAGTCTCGGATGTCTTTTCTGTTCTTGGGTAACATACGAATGGGAATCATGTTAAGCATCTGTATGGTTTGGTTAAGTCGCACATTCAACTTTCTTAAATAAAGAATCCACAGAAATATGAAACCAATCACTGATAAGATGAGGTACACTACTATTCCTAAAGTAAGGTTATTCATGGTGGTTGTAAGGCTGCTGTCCACTGTTGACTTCCACAATGTAAATAGTTGCAGTAGTAAACCATTTATGTAGTCAAACTGTACGTGCTCAATTTATAAGTAACGATCTCTCTCAAGGGTTGCGTAATAGGTAAATACAGAGGCAATTCCACCCTCAAGTTTAGAATCAAGATAACTTTTGCAGACGTTGGATTGTGTTGTATTGTACTGATCAAACTCACAGATATCTCCCTCATATATGTAATTATAATAGTTGGAAATTTCAGTACCGTAGTTTATCAGTTAATCATATATTCCAGCCAAATTCATAGAGCTTATTGGATTCAAAAAGTGACCCTCCAAAGTTTCCTAAAAGTTCAGTAAACTTGTGTTGCCTACATTTGTAACGTTTTGTTCAACAAAAAGTCGTAGATTGTTCGGAATATTATTACTCCATATAAACTGCTTAGTTGTGATTGTCCATTAACTGTTGATAAAGGAAAAGAAATTGTCATCCTGCTGAAGAGCCACTAGGAATAAGATTGACATCAAAGCAGCGTAAAAAAGAAGCCATAGCATTTGAACATATACAAAGGTGCATCGAGATAAAATGGTTTTCTTTTTATATCGGGCAATCATAATTTTACGTGACTTGTTTTCCTCTTTAAATTGGTCATCTTCCTCTTTAGATTGAGTTGGTTTGTAATCATCTAAATATAAATTTTTATCATGAAAATTTATGCCACGTTCAATCAACTCCTTGACTTGCAGATAGCTCTTAAGAAATGTATTGCAATTGATCTGAAGGTAAGTAACATAGGCTATGGGAATATCTAAAAACCACAGAATAATATCAAAACACTTTTTATCGATCTTCATCACATTATAGATCCAAATTGCCACCATTCCAATGCCCAAAACGATGACTCCAACAAGACAAGCAATAATCGCTCCATAATTCACTGAATGATCGAGATTAAAATGTTAAAGAGCAGGATATACTCCGTTATAGTAATTGTAGAAAAATAAGTTTAGGTCGAGTACCAAGCTAGTCGAAGGACTAAAGAAATTTAGAAAATCTCCTTGCATCCATGCCATGGCTTCATTCAACCGAATAACAGATACCTCACCGTTAGCATTTTTAAAGTCTACGACCACATCTGGATCAAAAGTGATGGTATAAAATTCAGAATAGTTTGCGTTTGCCCAGTATGTATTGGTGACATTTGCACTTTAGCTTGCATTAAAGCTGAGATGGATAAGATTAAAGAGATAAAAGTTGTCATTAACCCATTGCATATTGATATCTGAGTAACTTTGCAAGTTAGAATACTGAGTGTTGACCTCAACATAATCAAGGATGGTGATTCCAAAGAGACAAGCTAAAAAGGCTGTAAATGCAACTTTGAGAACTGTGACCTCTTGGTGATCGATATTGGTATTAATGGCTGATTTGATCTTTTGGACGAAAAGGGGATTCTTGAGCTTGTCAATCTCAAACACACTCATCACATTATGTTCTTAGTCTATTTAGTCATATTAACTGTTGTCCTATCCGTACTATTCAGCGATTCGCTTCAGCTCGTGCCCCATCAATCTATAGGTCTTGATACGTTCCCCATAGTTGATAAATACCTTTTCTTTATGTTCCTATTATTCGGCCGAAATTAGTTACTCTATGGCTTGCTTTAATTGCGACTTGTGAGATACCTTACTTTCACTGACCATTGGGCTTTCCTCTTCTTCCTCATCAGGTACTTAACTCTCATTATTCTCAGTATTCTCAAAATTATCTTCATCCCCAACTTCATAGAAGTCTAGAATATCATTACCAAGTTGGTTTAACGATTACATCTTTACTTCCTTAGTTTGTTTTTTCTCTTTTGAAAGTTTTTACATGTAGAAAATGGAACCAATATTCTTTTTACCGTTTTTGGATCTAACCTCCCCACCAAAATCATTGGCGTCTTCCTCTGATTGCCAAGGCATCAAAATTTTATTGACTTGGATGAAGAACTCATCTCCCTTTTCGTCATCTTTGATATCAAGCGAGCCTGCATCACCATTTTCGTTTAAATCTTTATCTAATTATTGCTTTTTAACAGGCCTTTTATGTATGTTAACAAGTTGTCCCTCCTCATTCAGTGCATCCTCAGCAAAATTAATTCCAAACTCATCTATATATCTTTGATTGATGGCTAAGTGATCCTTACTAAACCCAAAATATGCGAAGCCAAGCGAGGATATTTATTTAATGACTCCTTTACTATCAGTAATGAGATAAATTTTAAAATCAAAATTGTCATTAAATTCCTTTTCGTTTTTGAAGTGAACATGAAACTTCTCCTCAAAGATACTATAGTTAACCTTGTAGTGTACTGGAATGATGAAACCACTCTTTTGTTTAATGAAACCTCTGTGTACTTCGTGCAGATACTGGTTATTAGGAGCAGAAAGATAATTGCGTGTACTATCTTGCAGCCACTCAACCATTGCATTTTAATGATAGAAAAGCATCACTTGCGGTAGTAACTTATCAATGGACTTTTAAGTTATCTCCTCCTTGAGGTAGCCAGACATTTCAATAAAATTTTCGTTTACAGTCAGGATCTTCCCCATTGAATCTTAAGTAGCAGATACGATGATAGATGCATTATTATCATCAGAATTTAGTACATGTTCACTAACAGCCAGAATATCTCCTTTGCTCTTTTTCTCGTAATAGGCACGCTTTGATTGACTGAGACATTTTTTACCTTCAGGGATGTTTTGGGAGACGAACATGGCATAAATACCGTAGTTGTGTATAATTTATGGGGAGTGACTGTTGATCTTATTTACTTCAGTGTAATTATAACGGACAGTGTTGACTATAGAGATGATCTTACTTCCTGTGTCGTTGAGCTTCTGCAGATTAGGTGTTTCTTCCATCAGTTCTGTCCAAAACTACTTGTGCAGTTTGGCAGACTGGAGCATTGCCTCCTCACAGAGAGAAACATGATTATCAAAGCGAATGATCTCGATGAGGTCATTTTCCTCATCCTTATTTTATTATAATTTTTCTTTTATGATCTTTTTGAATCGATAAATGATAAATTGCTCAATAAAAGAAGGTGAAGCACGTTCAGCCATAACAAACTCCTCATAAGCGCGGGCGTTTTGTTTGAGTCTTTCCATGTAGAAAAAAGCTAAAGATATATGCAATTTAGTGGAACTAGGAAACTTCTTTATACCCTGCTTGTACATGCGTTCAAGTTGCATTATTAATAACTTGCAATTTTCATCCATTTCTGATAAAATCTCTTATTTTTTGGGCCTCTTTATTTTTATTGGGCAGTCCTACTCCACACAAGTTTAAATATGCTTTTCAATATAACCCACTAGCAGCATATTTGAGTTTTCATCTTTTTTACGCTCGTGTATTAGAAGTAAGACGGACTGTAAATGAGCCTAAAGATCTTATCCTGTCTTAAACTTAAGGTTGGAGGAAAAGAGGTTGTCAATGTTGGACTTGTTTTCATAGGCAATGTTAAGTCCGATGAAAGGAAGTCCACAAAACCAGATCACCATTGCACCTTGAAAATTAAAACTCAGAAGCAGCATGACTTGGCTGAAAGAGAGCATAAATACGCTCCAGAAATAGTAGGCTGAGAATATTCTGAATAATTTGCCCACTTTTTTATTGTAGTAGGGTTGATTGAAGTGATAGAAGCAGAATAGCCATAAGGCAGGAAAGAACATCAGGACAATATATATCCATGTGCTAGTAAATGGCGTGAAACTAAAGAAAAACTGACAAATCACTTTGTTTAAAATAAATATGATCTCACCACTAGAGCTTCGCCTGGCTGCGATGGTACCTGCTGTCATCCTCGGCTCGAACAAAGTCATCGCCACAATAGTTGAAATGAACACGAATATTGATGTGAAGAACAGTGTTATTGTAACATGGATTATATGTGTCCCCTAAAAACAGACCACGCTCTGAAAATATTGCAGTACCTGAACATTTGGATTTGTCAATGAAGGATTGCAATTTATTATATTCAGCAGAAACTCCATAATTGGAATGAAGAGGATAGTTACAAATAGAGGCACAATTTGTGCGAGGAGAACGAGGGGTAGAGTGAATCTAAATTTTTTTTTAGAGAAAGAGTAACTGACATAAATAATATCGATTATGACCAAGATTATGAGGAATATTAGCAAATAGAGGCAAGCTAAAAAAGCGTTGTAGTTTAGCGACGGCATCAGATTGTTTACCTGAAGTAACATTGTCATAAACTGGAAGATAGAATTTAGCGTTTGCCCTCCATTCCAGACCATTATGATGGTGAAATTAAAGGTGAACTGCATCATTTGTAAGTAGTCAATTCCCGACTCGTATATCAGTCCCATGATAGTGACTTCCTCCCCTTAGCTCGTAGTCTTGTCTAGCACCACGAATAGAACGTCGAAGATAGAATGTTTGAGATTGGTCCACAGTTGACTAAGTTTTCCCTCTTTCTACAGCATTAGTTCGCTTGATTTTAATTACCTTGCCTGCATTACAAAATCACTTTATAAATGATTTGAGCAAAGTAATATTATTGATGTTGCATAAAACTCTTTTAATATAAAACAAACAATATTTGACTCTTGAAGGTGATGATTTTACTTGATCTCTGCCAAAGAATGATAAAAATTGAATTTATTTTAATTTTAATTTGGGATTTTACTTCTATCTATAAAAATACTGCAATTATTTATAGTGTTATCATAATATGTGGGGTTGGGGTTGGGGTTG
>Ga0302186_10000186_pt1 | contig 57367 bp, 36 predicted proteins | sample II_Bog_E1_2_FD_198782 | JGI IMG/M metagenome (GOLD analysis project Ga0302186, IMG submission 198782) | Peat permafrost microbial communities from Stordalen Mire near Abisko, Sweden - II_Bog_E1_1 | ecosystem: Environmental > Terrestrial > Soil > Wetlands > Peat | place: Sweden: Abisko...
TATCAATAGTTTTGTACTTCCTTGAACTACGCATTGCTGGGTAACAGGGTTGCCAAAGGTTTGGCTAGAACAATTTATTGCAGAAACACATGACCGAGTGGCATTGTTGGCATAGTAATTGGCTGGACATATCGACACACATAGTGAAGACAGAGAATCTGCAAAAGTAGACTGATTATAAGGACAAGTCTTCACACATGTTCGAGTCGAGTAATCGCCGAAACCGACTGAGCAAACAAGTGTGCATTGGCGAAGGGAGAAGTCTGCAAACTCGCCCTCATTGCACTAGAGTAAACAGTTTCTAGTGATATTGCTTCCAAAATAAGGGGGTGTTAGTGGGCATACTAAATATTAATATACTAACCTGTTACACACTGTTGAGTGGTGGAATCTGCAAATTCTCCGAGGGGGCAATAGAATAAACACTTGCGGGTTGTGTTTTATGCAAAAGTTCCAGCAGAAATTGGGCACTCTTTATAAAACAGTGATTACTTGTAACGCAAATGCCAGTGAGATCATCTCCAAAATATGCCACCGGAATACTCGGACAACTTGTAGCAGCAACGCAAGTACTCGTCAAATCTGCATAAGTATTTGGGTAGCATTTAAGTACACATATCCGCTCACTACTATCAATCTGATAATAGGAGCCGACTGGGCACACACTAACGCACAGTCCCAAAGCTTAATCAGCCCATGTGGGTGAGGGACAATATTGCAAACAGGTATTATTGGTTGTATAAGCGAAGTAAGAAGGATCAGTCGAGCAGTTTCGAACACAGCGATTGTAAACATTATCGTAGTAAGTTATGATGGGCGTAGACGGGCAAACTAACTTATGCTAATAGTACCCGTAACACAGGTTTTGGTGGAGTCGTCACTGTAAGATCCCGAGGGACAGGCTTTATAATGAAATGAGTACATGTGAGGCAGGTGCTAGAAGAGGTTTGCAGATATGTAACTATTGTGCTATTCCAAGGACATGATGGATAGCACGAGCCTGCGTAGGCATAAGGATTTGGCACGGCGCAGCTCTGAGCCAATGTAAACGATAGGATGATAAATATGAAGGCAACGATATGTCTAATTGTCATGGTTCAATGAAATTATAACTTTATATTTTTATCAGTCACGCAACAATTATAATCATAGCAAATTTGAATAAGATTCTTTTGGTCCTTCGGTTGATTGGTAATATAAATTTATTCCACTCCCAATTTTTAATGATGAGATGGCATCCCACTTATAAATGATCAAAGATTGCTGGTATTGACTTGTATATTTAAAAAGGAATTAATTTATTGTTTGTGAGATGAGTCTAAATAGTCTAAATAGTCGGAAAGGTCAATTTGCTATTATTTTTCATTCTACAACTTTATTAATTCATATGTATTATAAAACAAACCATCTTTGAGTTGTTAGGTCTAGTAACTGCCTATATTTAAATTTTACGGATAATCCATATGGAAGCCAAAGATAGTCATTGTTAATCATTAAAAAAAATGTTATTTGCGGACTGAACTCAAATTATAAATATAGGACAAATGTTTCTTCTATTCTTTTATCCTACACAAGTAATTTCCTGATAAAGCTACCCCCTGTAATAAGTTTTATTGATGGGTAAATCATTAGCTGGCTTCGCTTGCTTCACTGCCTGCTTCACTAGCTGCTGCCGCTTCTTCCTCCAGCTTTTCTAAATCTCTGAGTTTCTTCTTATGGGCACGTTCTTTTATCATAGCTGCTTCGTAGGTGCGGTGTTTATTATTTGATCTGTAAACGTACAAGGTGGGGAAGTAAATAGCAGCCCAGAATCCAAAGGTAAGTCCGAAGACGAAGACTTGGTAAAGCCAACTCGAGTTGAATACCACACCAAGCATTCTCCATCCACGTTTTATGTGTGGTTTTGCGTTCCATTTTGATATCACTTGTGGCTGTCGGCCTAAATAGTTCACCAGTTACCGAAGACAGGTTTGGTGGTCTGGGAGTAAGGAATAGTAGGGAACCACTTGGGTGTGTACTCCTTAATATTGTTGTAAAGAATCTTGCCGTACACCATGAGTTGATATTAATATAAACACAGCATAGAACTCATGCATGATCAAAATAAAGAAGATTATTGTTTTACACAGATTCGCAAGCTAACCTCCCCTATACTCTCTGTGCTCAAACATTTGAAGATTGCCTCTTCACTAAGACTTTCCCCTTTCTACTCTTAGTCTCGCATATCCAACTGTTCGCGGCATTTATCCGCCAATTCGACTATTAATTGTTGATATCGTGAAGTCTTAAGGGAGGATTTATGATCTTCTCCCTCCACGTGTTATTTGTAATCTTAGTAGTATGTTCTGCAGACACCACAATACTTGTGTTTGCTTCTAGGTTTCGGGTAAAGCTGATTAGCAATAAAAATACGATGTCAATGATCTATACCTGAGATTATGCAACCCTTCGTTCGTGGTCGTCAATAAGTTGTTGATCTTTCTCATTTTCGACTGAAGGAAGTCTGAATGCGAGGGTATAGCATTTACCATCATGATTGTAAGTTGGTACGATGGATGTGTGAACTATGCCTTTCCTACTTTAGGCGGTAATTACTTCTTGTGAAGTGGTTTAAAGTTAGTGACAACTCTATCGCGTACGTAAAGGTGTTCCCTACCTCTAATAGCGGAAAGGCAGAAGCTGTTTTTAGAAATTCTAGATGTTTTTTTAGGAACTGTGGTCATGATTAGTAATGAAGCCTTGCCAACAAGAATATTAAATAATAAGAACTGGAATCAACTGCATTTAAGCTACCACACCATTTACCATCTAATTATCTTGCTTGCATTTTAATGATAAAAATATCCTCCAGCCGTCTTAGTAATAAATTCATTATCAAAATTGCTGCCGTTAGCTGAAAACATAGCTTAAGTCAATACTACTTGAAATTATTAAATCTAAATAGAAAGCGTTTATCTTGCATTTGTGTTGTTTAAAAATATTGAGTGGAAGGATTTAGTGATTGTGAATAAATATAGTTATTGGTATTGATATTGATTGATTTGCAACTTATATTTTGTTTATTATGAAAGGAACCACCGCCTTCGTTGCCAATAAAAAACTCATTTTGCACTTCGATGTCGACGAGGTCATTAGATTGTCCACTAAAGGAGACAAAGATATGTTCGTAACACATCTTTAATGTAGATATACGAATTGTGTGCGTCATGGGTATGGGGCAGACTTTAAAAAAATAACAAGGAAAACCCTGATAAAGTGACAGGATGGAAGATTGCTTTGAATGCCCTCAGTCGGTAGAGTCCATAGCCTGAGTTGATTTCTTACAGGTCTTATCTATAGGAATATGTTCAGCCATCAAAAGAGTAATATGAAAAGCTGATAATGAATCTAAGCAAGGGGCCAGCGGCTAAGGCCAAATCTGAAATAGAGAAAAACATAAAAAACATTGTAGCATTAATTTAAACTAGAGTTTGCCGAAAACACTCGCAGAGGCGATCAAGGAGGTGGTTGACCCCAATAACAAATTGCTTAGCTACTTCAACAGCACAGGTAAGTACTTAATTCTCCCTGCTTTTTACAAACTACTATTAAATTTGAAAAAACTAAAACGGTAGTTCGCAATCATCATCTAAAATAATAATGTAAAGGAGAATCATTTCGAAATCATTAATGAATTGAACCAATTCTTCGGAGGCGAACATCCTCTATATAATGGCAAAAATGGCACTCCTACTGTTAAGTGGGATGGATCGAAGGGAGCAAAGAATTTTGTTATTTAAGAGAGTCACCAAGCAGTATATTACAAACTAGCTGAAGGGGAGATTGTCTCCACTTTTGGAACTCTTAATATCGCCGAGGAAAAAGATGCATAGATGTTCAAACAAAGTAAAACATATTTTATAAAGGATTTAAAAGCCTAAAATTAGTGAAGCTCTGTCAGGGAGTCGAGTAAAGTTACTCTGTATCTCATTCAATTCTAGCCTAATCGGCATGTATTTATGAAGTGAACCCCGATCATGTTGTGATCATTGACCCAGTAGACTATCTAACTCACGAAATATACTTCACCAACTCTGATAATACCCATATCTATAGTTGCTTGGGTGAAGAAATAACTGATAAGAGAAATTTTGTTGTGAAGGTGAACCTTTTTGATTATATTAAGGACGTCGATTATTTCATCAGAAGTATCGAAGTTTTGGAGGGACAGAGAGTTCAAGAAATAAACAGAATTGAGAAGGGAGAGGCACAACAGAGCTAAGAGCAACCGGATGAGAGTGTTGTCCCACAACAGCAAGTAGAAGGATAAAGCAATCACGCCTATCTAAAAAAACATCTTTTACCAGTCCTCGAGGGAGCCCTGAAACAAGTGGATTTATTTCGGCCTGAAGACCCCATTGGATTTATTGCTCTCTATTGCCTTAAAAACAAAGATCGACTTTAGTGATTCTCAATTATCTCCTTTTATTGTCATAATCAAGATTCATTCTATAATTGATCAAAATTCGACTTGCAACACTTGATAGTCCTTCAAGGCAACAGTATTCTTACTCTTGCTCTTTGAATCTTTAGCTCGTAGGAATGTAGCCCTTTAGTCGATGTTGATCTAATAATGCAGTTTATTTGTGGAACCATTAACTGAGAAACTCCTGAGTTCAAGTTTATTTTTTTCAATGCAGAGTTCCTCATGACCGAAAAGTATGTAGTCCGTATCGTATTATAAGCTTCTTTTATTTGGCTTTAGTTTGTAAGTGTTTATCTAGTCGTTAGTTGAGTTGAAAAGAAAAGACTTTGTGTTTTAAGGTTAGTTCTTTAAAGACAGGGCAGCTGTAGTAAATCCTCCAATCAAACGATCATCCTCAGTTAAACAGAGTAGTAAAATATTGGGTTTCTTATCTATCATATCATGAAATTTGAGTCTTCTATGAACACTATACTTATATAACAATTAAGCTTTCTTAATAACTCCAATTTCAGCTTACATTTTTCGGAAGAAGTTTTAAGTTAAAACTTAATTGGAATTGAAGAATTTGATAAAATATAGAACTATATTGTCTTCATCAGAGAGTATCAAACGAGAAATATTTGATTTACCATTAATTTGTGATTTTTATATTTGATTCTCCTCAATTTGAGATTTGAGATTTAAGATGCTAGAATCTTGCTGTTTTATTATCGACTATTTTTAAGTGAGGGTCAGACTTGAACTCTCATTCTTTAATTTATATTATTTCAACTACTCCTGGACGATTTTGAGAGATTCTTCTTTTTCATTTAATCGTTCATGAAGGTCTTGAGATTATTGAGTGACCCTTTTCACATATTCTTCTCTTTCATTTAATCGTTCTTGAAGCTCTTAAGTTTAATGAGTGGCTATTTTCAGAGATTCTTCTTTTTAATTTAATCGTTCGTGAAGGTCTTAATTTTATCGAGTGGCTATTTTGAGAACCTCTTCTGTTTCATGATATTTTTCTTTGATTTGTGAAGTTTAATTAACAGCTTATTCGAGATTTACATTTGTTTGTTACACTTCATTTGATTTATCTGCCTTCTCATTTTCTAAACGTTTCACTAATTCTTAGAGTCCAGCAATCTGGGCTTTCAGTTTGGGTTAGGTTTGCTCCTTGAAGCGTTCATTCTCCAATGCTAGCTTTGCAAGTTGTGAGTGAAGTTCTTCTACTTATGCCTTCATCTTCTTTTTCTATCTTGTCAATGCTTCAATTTGATCTTTGAGTTTCTATTTATCTTCTCCAACTTCCTGCTGAATTTGATCTATTAGACTTTGTAATTTTAGATTTTCCATTTATAAGTCTTGCATCTTTTAAATTTGTTTGTGTCCCATCTATTACTCTTTTTCACCAAAAATTTGGCTTTAGTCTTTGATTTGCTATATTTTGCTGATCAATCCTGCAGCTACTTATCGTTTCTCATTATTAACTTCATGTTGATTCATCACATCTTAAACTGTAACCACAACTCCATTATTTATTTTTTTAATGATGTTTTTAAAGAAAATAAAGTCGTTCATGTGGGTATCGATTTGCTAATTTTTTATTGTTATTAGAGTTACATACTCCCGAAAAATATTGCGAACGTCATCACTTAACTACGGACGAGAAAGAATGTCTTCAATCTCATCATAACTTCCCTCAGTCAAATAATCCATTATGTTCCTAAACAGATTAATGATCAGTTTGTAGTTCATGCTCATGGCTGCAAAACTAATTATATCGAATATATCTAAAACTTATTGTAAAAAGTATTATCCTATAAATGGGGAATCCAAAAGATAATGAAATTGCTAATTTGGTCGTTGAGTCAAGTCTGCACCATATATGTTTAATAGGTATAAAAATCAGTGTTTAAATCCATTTACTGAGTTAAGCCAAACATCAGTTGTGCTTAATCTCTTCAATTCGATGCTTTTGAATCTTTTTCCATAGTTCTATTTATGAGCAGCATCAATCCCCATTAAAGGATGACTTGATCTTTTACTTTCTTTAATTTGACGAATTAGCTTTCTTTCATACATTTTTTGGAGAGCTAACATCACTCTTTGTCCTTTAGCGATTTGCTCAACAGAATGGTCAATATTTACAGAATTGCTACTACTACTACCTGTTTTTGCTTGGGAGAGGCATTGTGAAGAAATTTGCTCTTGCTTTTTATATGGTCGGCCAATGTTCAGAGCAGTCATCATATGTTTTCTCCTGATGTGACTTACGACCATTTAAAAAGAAAGGCCCTTCGGATAAGGGTATTTTTATAGCATTTGTGAAATATTGCTTTGAGGTATATTCTTTTCAGAGTACTTATGATTCTTTTGCAATTTGTTAATTGAATACTGGGCATTTAACTTATGCTCTTTAAATTTGTCTCCAATCACAGTTTTAAAAAATGAAACTATCTCTTCATTTTGACATTAATCGTTTTGAATCATGGATAAGAACTCGTCAAATTCGATTTTACCGGACTTACCTTCGTCCACAGAGTCAATTAATGTCTTTACTTCCTCTCTTGTTTCAAAAAGTCCAATTGATAGCAGTAATTCCTCCAGCTCATCGATACCAATAAACCCGCATTTTTTTTAATCTAGAGAATTGAAATATAGTTTCATTTACTTTCTTTCCTCATTGTCGAAATCTATCAAATACTTCTTTCCTTTTTTAGTGAGCCATCTCCTTTCTTCAAATTGTTTCAAGAATAGCTAATTATCCTTAATTTCCTCGTTATGTTTCTTTATTAGTTCTGTGTCAGCACTTGCCTCGAGCAGACCTTTAATGTTTTTGTGACTCAATATTATTTACTTTATCCTTTGGTTTGATATATCCTCGAGCAAAGAACTCTTTGATTTTTATGAAGTGTTTGATTATGTTTTAGTCAGAGGAGGCTGAGAAAATGTTTTGCTAAGCGCAAAGAAGTTGGTCTTTTTGGCATAGGGATCGAGTAAAGACGGAAAAGTTGATGTCATATCGAAGAATATTAGTTATTAGAATAGTTTAGGCAATAGAATAATAATTTATTGGCAAATTATGAGCATACTTTACTTTATAAACTTTCAAATATATTCGAGCATTCTAACTACTTAAGGAAACAACAGACGAAGATAAGATATGAAATCATATTTAATAGTATTTTTATCAATAATTGGCAATTTTTTATTCCCTTCAGACTAAATGGATTATCAATTTCAAAAGATAGTTCATTCATTGTCATTTCTATTGTAGCCTTCCAATACCTTAATTTAATACAGGTATTTAGTCACCTTAGAAGTCACCATACTGCTAATGCTTCTAATTTGTTATAAATAATGTTCTCCAATGGTAATTCTCTCCTATAAATCTTTCAAATAATCGATGTTGTGATGATGCTATTTGAATCTTTTTTGGTTATTTTGGTGGCCCTCCTGGATGAGCTTTTCAAATTGCTTAATATTCCTGCCATTTTGTATCGAAGCTAAAAATAATTTTGCTATCTCATAAATATTGGTAATCTATGGTTGTACTTTCTTTATAGATATTTGCCTACGCTTAAATACTTTGATTTCTGTATATCTGGGAACATATCAATAAATTTCTTAGTATTTTATAGTTGATCTTGATTCGCACTTCGAGCGATAGTCTTCCCCAATCTTTCTTTGAGATCTTCTCCGCCATCAATCTCTATTCCCTGCTCCTAAATTTACAGAAAATTTACCTGAAAATTTTTAAAGAAATATTTTCTTTCACGCTATTTATAAATAGATGTTAAGATCCATTTAAACACCTAATGGGCTATATCCTTCCTGTCTTCGATTTTCAGATTCAAAAACCGCTTATAATTTATCTAATTAGCCAATTGAATCCTCTTTTAGCGATTTTAGCTGCATTTCGTTTCTTAGTCGAATATTTTGGTCAAGTACTCCTACAACTGCTCGTTTAGGCTGTGGTATTAAGTATCGAACAGATGAGTTTTGTTCCGGATTACAAATGCTTCTGGTTTTAACTAAATCAGACTGCAGATACTTTTTACAATCGTTTATTTACAAATTACTAATTGTTTTTACAGTCTTAGAGGATTGTTTGAAGATTTTATACGTATTACCTCAATTTCTATGTCTGAATATTTGATATCTTACCTGGGCAATGACTGTGGCTTGCCCCGAATTGACAACATAATCTTCTAACTCTTTTCCGCACTTTATATAGGATTGCAACTGGCTTTAAGTGGGATTATCTTCACCTGAAAAAGGATTTGTTAATTCAAATTAACTCATATATGTATATTATTACTTTTCTCAGATCTTTCTAATATAATATCTAGAAATCCTTAAATTAGTGCTTCTCGCGACAAGATAAAACTCGCCAAGAAGACCTCAATAAAATATGATGATTACCTTATTCTTTGGCTAAAAATATCTTCGAGCAGAACTCTTTAACTTTAGGAAGTGTTTGATTATGTTTTAGACAGCAACCAAAGAAAAGAAATCAAAATGATATGTTATAGGATTTATTATTAATAATTGGCAATATTGTATTTCCTTCAGATTATCAATGTCAAAAGATAGTACATTATGCATCATTTCTATTATAATCTTCTGATAGCTTCATTTATTTGAGGTATTTAGTCAGCTTAGAAGTCGCAATATTCCTAATGTTTTTTATTTGCGACAAATAATGCTCTCCAATCTTAATTCTACTAGATAAAGTCTTCAAGTCATTGATGTCGTACTGATTTTATTAGATTCCTTTTTAATTATTGTGACGGCTTTCTTGGATGAGCTTTTTAAATTGCTTAATATTCCTGCCATTTTGTATTGAAGCTAAAAATAATTTTGCGATCTCATAAATATTGTTAATCTATGACTGTAAATCCTTCATAAAATATTTTATTACGCCAAAATGCTCTGATTTCTGTATAGCTGAAAACATATCGATAAATTTTTGGGTATTGACGAGTTGTTCTTGATTTCCATTTAGAGCGCTAATTTTCCCCAATCTTTCTTTGAGATCTTCTCCGCCATCAATCTCTATTCCCTGCTCCTAAATTTACAAAAAATTTACTTGAAAATTTTCAAGATAGTATTTATTCTCAGGCTATTTATAAATAACTGTTAAGATCCATTTAAACACCCAATGGGCTACATCCTTCCTGTCTTCGATTTACAGCTTCAAAAATTGCTTATAATTTATCTAATTAGCCAATTGAATCCTCTTTTTGCAATTTTATCTATATATATTCTCTTAGTCTAAGATTTTGGTCAGGTACTCCGACTACTTGTTTGTGTTTCGATAACAAGTATCGAACTGATTAATTTTGTTCTGGATTGCAAGTGCTTATGTTTTTAACTGAATCACACGAAAGGTACTTTTTACAATCGCTAATTCACAAATTATTGGCTCTTTCTGGAGGTTTATAGGATTTTTTGAAGATTTTATACGTATTTCTTCAATTTTGAACTCTGAATCTTTCGATATCTTACCTCAACAGAGACTGTGGCTTGGTCTTCGTTGACAACATAATTCTTTAGCTCTATACCGCACTTCATGTAGGACTGCAACTGATTTTGTGTCGGATTATTTCCGCCAGAAAAAGGGTTTCTGAATTCAGCTTGACTCATTTACTTTGTATTATTATTTTTCTTAGATCATCCTAATATAATATCCAGGTAGGCTATTATTAAAAAAGAGCAGCTTAACAAATAGTAAAAGCTTCATTGACAGAATTTTCTTTTGTTTTAAGTTATAAAGCTTGATAACAATGTATATATAAGATAAGATTTGTCATTCATTTATAGTTATCATCAAGTAAATTTTAGAAATTTTAGAAATAAAAAATCATTACTTATTATGGCAATATAGACAATCTGGATCATAATATTATCTGTTTTCATTGATTTTTACAATAATTTTATATATATTTTTGAATGCTATTTAGAAGTTATCCGCATTTTTTAATCTGATAAATATAATTAACATGGGCAGCGTACCATCTACTGGCAAGACTGGAACGACCACAATCGAGTATATTCAACCATAGAGTCATTTTCAAGCCGAAATATAACCCCATCCTAAAGAGCCGTCACAATTTGCTCGTGAACCTGAGCATAAGACAATTTAAATAGATGATCAATCCACACAATTAGTCCCAAATCCTCTGGATATTGCCCCCAGAAAACCTCTATAAATTAGTGGTTCTCGAAACAAGATAAAATTAGCCAAAAAAATACCTCAATAAAATATATGTGAATCGCCCGAATAGTAAAATGGTGGACCAATTAAAAGTTAAAATAAAATTCGATAAAAGCGAGAGTAATTTCATAAGCTTATCCGTATCTATGATTTGTAATGACTAGTTTTTGCATTTTGAACTATAAATTATAATTAAGATTAAAATGCCGTAGGAAAAAGGGCTAGATCTTGATATGATGGCTGCTGAGGCTGGTTAGGAATATTTGAAGCTAAATTTCAAATTACACTGCTTAGAAGCCACAGGCAGCGTGTTTAACCTCGAGTTCATGGAATGCATCAAGCGTAGCACCTACCTCGCCACGCTACACTTCAATAAAATTATGGAAATGACAAGAGAATTAAATTTGCAATAAACTGATGACTTTGCAGTCGATGATCCTTCGTATCTGCCCACTTATTCTGCTAAAAAATGATTTGATAGTTATAAAAAGTTGACAATCATCAGTTCGTATAACTAGAATAAAAATAAGTTAGCTCGGGTTGTGATCTGCATGAATCTTGAATCATTCCTTTTTTTATGGTTTCAAACGACTCTTGTTCTAAATAGTCAAAGTCTTTATTGCTGGAATTTCCAATCTAAGATTTTGTGCAGGTGGGTAAAGTTGAATCAAGTCCTTCATTAACTTTTAAAACTCTATCATTGGTCCATCTATTGTCCAGCATCCATTTTGATAAAATATATAAAATTTCTCTTATGTCATCCTGGCTGAGAGGACATCTGATATTATATTTTTTGCAGATGATTTCATACAGGACAATTATACTATTCGAAGATCGTAGGATATTTCCCGGAGCCTAGTTTTACCAATCTTATTTGCCTATGTGAATCTCAATATATTTGCGAAGATAGCCGAAAAAGGCTACTAGAACTTTCTTTTCGTGGGATCTGGTAGCGATTTCCGATATAAATATATTGGCCATATCAGCATAGGTTCCTCTATTGGTCGGTGGAGACAAGAAGGCTGGTCCCTTAAATTCTGGCGAAAGGTTGCGAGCTATAGATGCTAATCTTTCAGAATAATCAAACAAGTCCATCTCTTCCATTATTCCCAGTTCCTCCAAATTAGCATGTTAATTTTTCATAATTTTATTTTCTATCTTTTAAAGCATGATTTCTGCTAAACTTTGATGCATATGTTCTTGTTTGATATGTAGAAACAAATGAATACTTCCTGATTACTGTTTTCCACACAAGCACTTGAAAAGATTGTAATAGTTAGGCTGTTATTAGATGATATCTTGTGATACTGAAGATTTTGACAGAATTTACTCTCCTGTTATTGATCTGATAGGTTTTTATTTGATCTATTGAATGTTTTAGGCCATTTATTCCTTTATGGCTGATTATATATGTTCTATCTTCACTCTTTTTTGCATTTTACCAGTTATTTATTCATCATCATCTTCTCTCAATCTTTTTCCTTCCTCCAACTAGTCTTTTTTCTATAGTTTGATCTAATTTTATACATTTATTTCAGCATTTATACTCATCTTATACTTTTGTCTTTCCTCAAACTCAGTTCTAAGCTGAATCATAAATTTTTCGAAGTTGTTCATGCAGGTTGCTCTAACAATAACAAGATGTGTATTCACTATAACTATTTACTTTTACCTATTTTTAAAATTGAACAGCTCTAAATCTATTAATTCGAAATACATAGTGAAAATGCCTTAAGATGATGAATAGAAGTGATTTTAGTTCCTAAAGTATGACTGTATCAACTGTCACATTTTTTAGCAAATTAATTTGAAATTTGGTCCATCAATTCGATAAAAGATCAATATTTGATGAGATGGGGATGGAAGTTAGCTATTCCTACGAGCTCTTTTTCAGCCCTTTCCGAAAGAGTAGTTGGAATTCTAAAATCTTTGATCAGATTATATAATTCCCTCGCTGTGCTTTTGTAGTCATCCTCCTGGACTGAATGACCCACGTTATGGATTATGACAACTTTGAATTTGCCCTGCATCTGTGCAATAGTTAATTCTTTGTCCATCCTTTCCTTTTCAGCTGTCAATAATACTTTAGGAATGTGTATATTCAAAAAGATATGAGAAAGACCTTTAAACCATCCTTAATAGTAATATGCATACCCAACCAATATTTTTCGGTCTATTTTAATTTGTTTCTCCATCCCCAACGCTTCTGACCATGCTTTTCATATTGGACTAGTGTAGGTGGAACGGAAACTCGAGCAGACTCCAATTTTCTCACGGTACAAGAAGTATAACTAAATTATTTTATGAATACGTCCATTTGATTGCTGATTCCAGACTATCAAAGTGTTTGGGCCTGTCAGAAATGACTTGATTCATAAATGGCAAAGCTTCAATAGCAGTTCCTTCAACGACGTCAATTACGATGCATCCTACTATCCTCTATAGTTTTTAAACGTTAGTCAAGGTATCGACAATTCGACAGCAGATAGAGCCACCTAAAGAATGACCCACTATAACGACGTTCTTTTCTGGAAATCTTTGAAGTAGTTATTTCAAGGTTTCAATAGTTTCAGAGCAAAGAGTTTAAATCGAAAAGTCCTCGTTGTTATGCTATTTTTTAGAATATCCATGCGCTTTAAGATCAAAAGCCAATAGCGTTCCAAAATGTTTCACTTCCTTAGCAAGTGTGGCAAAACTGAGAGCTGAGTTACCAGCTCCATGAATGCAGAAAAATAGCACTCCCTCACTTCCAGCTCGGAAGACAGAGGTTCCCTGAATGAAAATTATTGTACATCACTGAGGTAAAATAGCTCATCAAAATAGGCATCCCAGTTGATGGGTTCGTAATTTTTGTGTGTGGAATCGGTTTCATGCCCACTGCCAGTTTTATGGAGGGGTGGTTTTGTGACCCTATCTAAAGCAATAAATACACGTCAAAATGGTTGGGATTGGTGTCATCATCTTCTCCGTGACCTTTTTGCATGATATTATAGAAATTAATAAATAATAATCAAAATAGTTTCAAAGCGAATGCTCTTTGCAGCTGGTTATGGTCAGTTTAATTTCTTACAACAGATTATCTATTGACATTTAATCATAAGTAAATTGTTGGTGCAAAAAAGTAAAAGCGGCTATGGTGAATTATATTGATAAGTGTAATTGTAATTAAAAAGGCTCTTCTTTTTGGCTCTTTTAACTGATTTTCTTCTTCGCATGTGCTTGCCAAATATCTTAATTGATAAAAGATTGATATATATTTTAGATTTAGATAAACTATTAACGGAAAACTAATAATAATAATATTTCAAATGGGAAATTGTTAGGCTTGCTAAAGCGTTGATAGAAAATCAGGAGTAACGCTTGCTGTTTCTGGTGAACATGCATTTATTCCTGGAGAGAACTTTCATTAACTACCTAGTATTTGTCCATAAGCAGTCAAGGTGACCTATGCAAAATTAGGCGAATACGCATTTAAATAAACTTATCAATACGAATGGAAGGCTCCAGTTAACTTAGAAAATGGCGCTATTTATTACGGTCAGTGGAAAGATGGCAAAAAGAATGGAAGAGGAAAACAGATATGGCAGGATGGAACACTTTATGAGGGATATTGGAAAGATGATATGGCAAATGGTGAGGGTAGACTTATTCAGGCTGGAGGAGATTGCTATGAAGGCGAATGGATTAATGATAAAGCTGAGGGGAAGGGGGTCTATTATCATAATGATGGCACTTCATATACCGGGGAGTGGCATAATGACAAACAGCATGGTTATGGCTATGAGCAATGGAGTGATGGATCATAATACTAAGGCAACTATGTGGAAGGTTTAAAAGAAGGTCATGGAAGTTTTACTTGGCTGGATGGTAATAAATATGAAGGTTAATTTAAGGCCAATAATATTGAAGGTTTTGGAAGATATACCTGGACTGATGGAAGAGAGTATGAGGGATTTTGGAAGAACAACAAAATGCACGGTAAGGGAACGTTTGTTTGGGCTGATGGAAGAAAATACTAAGGAGAGTATATAAATGAAAAAAAAGAAGGAGATGGATAGTTCACATGGCCTGATGGTAGATGCTATAAAGGTCAATGGAAAAATGGTAAACAAGATGGTCGTGGAGTTTTTCGAAATAAAGAAGGAGTTGAAAAAAAAGGTCAATGGGCTGCCGGGAAGAAAGTTAAATGGCTTGACTGATAAATTTATACCATTATTATTTTTACTGTAGCAAAATGATTATTAATTTAATCTTTAATAATTTCTTAAGATTTCAACATAATTAATGGATTGACTCAAAGATTCAATGACCAATTCATCAATTATGACATGAATTAACATGATTGACAAAGATAGTAATATTATCCCTCTTATTATGATAATTTATTAATGAAAATATTTAATAAGCAGAAGGTGCGATAAAATATTCAAGGATGGTAGGTGGACAATTAACATTCTAATATTGGATTATACACCCTTTTTCAAAGGCAGCATTAGAAATTATAGCAGTTCAAAGAAAAAGTTAGTATTTACTTTTAGCCAACCAGCACATCAAACAAAACAGATGAATAGAATCGAGTCCATACATTGCCAACGGAGAAATAATTAAAATTTAGCCAAAGAGATAATGACAAAAGCTTTTAAAGACAGGAGGGAATTTTAGCTAAATATGCTCGGGATCACAGCAGACCAACCAATGAAAAATAAAAGATTACCCTAGATAGGCTTTAAACATTAAAACCTATCCTATCTTCCGTCAACAAAGATAAAATTGAGCCGACAAATCGCTATAACTCTCTTAGAATTGATTGTTCTAATAAGTAATAGATGTTCAAATAATAGAAACATTAATTGAGGCAGTATAAATCGCTATAATCAAATCAATTAAGTAAAAAAGGGATAAAATAAGAATTATAAAAGATTGTGCAATGCCAACAAGCCCAAAAATTAAAATTTCCAAATCGATTCAAGGAAAAAAATTATTTTCTGTTGTAAAAAAAAAGAAAAATAAATTTTATACAGTAAATTCCTGAGAATAAAGTCAACTTTATGGATTTTGTTATAGTAAATCTTAATAACTATAAATTTACTGATAGGAAAAAATAACTCATCAACTCGAACAAAGGATTGAGCAATTTTTTAAATAGGTGTAGATACTAGCCGAGTTAATGTGATGATAGGGTAAGGGAGAGGAGATTAAAGAGTAACCTTTTATTCAATTAAATGTAATCAAATTTACTCTAATAAGCACCTATTTAAATATCAATCTCTCATAAAGCAAGACTACAATAACTAAATAAGTTGAAAGGATATCCTAGGTTTATTCAAAGAAAATAATAACAAAAATAAAAATTGAAGATAATTTAATGAACGGCTAAAGTTTTACTTACAAATTTAAGATTTTTAATTCATCTTTATAGCCATAATTTGAATCATATTCACTAATCTTTATTAAACTATTCAAATCAATATTTAACAAATCAGCATTTGATTTTTCTTCAAGAAGATGTTTACATTAAGAATTAGATTTGCTCATAACAATATCGAGAGTCAATTATGCATGAATTCTTATTATTTTGGAGTTGCTTCGCTTTTCATTTAAAGTACAATAAAATATTTAAAAAGGAAGATAAATGATTATACTTCATAAAAGCATTCAATAAGTTAAATAATTTTTGTGTTTGCTGATTTATTTTGAATGAAAAGAAACTTTCTGCTTATCATATAAAATAAAGAAAAATAAATCATTAAAATAATAATAATATAAATTTCAAATTTTACCACAAACAGAAATACCATTTTTTTAGAATGAATGAGGTGGCCTTCAAGATAATGTTATATTATTGCATTGAGTCAATACAACTTTGAATATGACGGTCTTCTTTCCTGCATTATATTAACTTTAAATGATGGCTTATCGATAATCCTTAAAATTATCATACCAATTTCAGCATAAAAAATTATCATTATTGAGATTCTTTTCCATTTTAAATGTTGATTATGATTTTCCATTATAAACAGCGTCAACTATATCTAACATTCATTGAGCAGTCTTTTCAATCCCTTTAAATCTTGAAGTAATTACATCGTATTATATAAGCCATTTGCATATGGAAATTATAAAGTCTTATTACTCCTTATTTAAAAGGCATATTTTTATTATTTACAACTCAACTTTTCAATTTTGCTTTCATATTTTTTCATACAATTAATTTCTTGTTTTTAAAATTAAATTCAAAAATACAACTTCAATTAAAACAAAATGATATCAGCTTTAAATTTGTTCAGTCATTTAGTCAATTAATTTATTATCGATAAATATAGAATCATGAAATCAAGGGTGGAAGTTTTGAGAATAGAAGGGAAAATGATAACTGTAATAAAGAAAGAGATGAGGAACTTAGATATTTTAAGCAAAGTTTTATCTGTGGCCATCATTTATTAATGAAAACTGTTGACTTTGGTTGTCTCTATGAGTATTTATATTTTATTGCGAAATGTTGTTTTCTTCATTTTTGTTGTAAAATTTGTTGATCTAAGCTTTTGTATTTCTTTAAAGGAGGATTCCATATCGAGAATAGTTATCCAAGATGGATTTAGCTGTTGAATTGCTTATTTTTAATTTTTTAGAAGCTTTATAAATGGAAATCTTGTGATTCATAACTAAGTCAATAAGCTATTGTTTTTTCTAAATCGATCAGGGATTACTTTGATTGTTGTTTTTGAATATTTGGCTTTCGAGGGGAGGTCATTGGAAAACTCTGAGGATTATTCCATGTTTTGAAGTTATGAAAGTTGTATTATAAAAATATTACAATAAAATGGCAGACCCTGATTTTTTAATTTGCTATGACGAGGAGACAGCAGAACAAGTGCTCTCAGATAATTTTAAGCCTTTTTCAATAAGTTATATGCATATTACTTGATACAAATCAAATATCTTCGATCGATATGTAATTCAAATCTGTAAAAATAAATGAATAATTAAAAGACAATACAACATGCTTTATAATGTAATTTAGGATCTTAATTGAGATAACAAGAATAGAATAAGAATCTGAAGTTTATATTTTTAACATCTTCGATAAAGGGACATTGAAATATTTTGATAGCTTAATATAATCTAAAATGCATTGTTGAAATATTAAAAAGGGCTTAGTGCCAAAAAATACAATGGTTTCACCGAATATTAATGTTCTATTCCATTTAGACATCATTTTATCAATTTATTTTAGTATTTAGCTAAATTTCATATTTATTAATATCAAAAAATGAAATTTGGAATTTTCATCATTATTCAAGCATCTAAACAGCAAGATACTCAACAAAGCGCTGTATTTATGTTATTCATAAATTGTTGAGCATTTTTAAACTACTGCAATATTCGTAATAAAATCTCCGAAATACGATGATGATCAGAGATAAATGTTTTATTAGAAAAAAATATTTTTTCTTTCTCTCGAGACTGAAAAAGCAATATTCTTTGAATGTTTGGATAAAATTAATTTTTTGAAGGTAAAAAGGTAATGAGCTTGATGATAAAGCAATTGTAGTGATCATTTAATATCATAATTATAATTCTGTCAAATATTTTTTATTGTTTAAAAGACTGAAATAAAGATTGAAGATTTATCGTATGACTATTTGAATAAACTATCATCATACAAAATTCTTAGTAAAACATAAATTTTAACAAATTAGATCTATTAAATTTATTCAAATAATAAAAATTATCTAAATTTGGTAAATAAAAGTATTCAATCTTAAGCTGAACTTGTGGTTTATCTTTGAATCTATAACTCTGCTTTTTGTTTTTTAGCACGTTCTGATAGGAGCTCTTCAGAGTAATCTAACTTAAAGGTCGTTTAAAATCTCGTGAGCTCACCTAAATCGTCAATAGGATTTAATTCTGTATAAGAGGTGCAGTACTTAAATTAAGCCACTTGAGGGAATCCATGTCTTTAACATTTTCTATTATCGTAATTTTGTTGTTTTATAGGCGAAGAGTTTATAGTTTTTCTAGTGTTTTAATGTTTTCAATCTTTTATATTTAATTGTTGGATAAAATGAGAGATACAAGCTCGCATTGACTATTGAGGTTACAGATGCGCCTGATTTTATTGTTTGCTAAATAAGATGAAAGATACATAGCCAAAGCTCATTCAATCTTAGATTATCGAATATATTTGGAATTTCAGTAAGATCTAAACATTTTAAAGACAAAGACTTTAGTTTTGTTAATGATGAGATATTAGGGAGTTGCACAATTTCAGTCTTTCCAATAAACAATTTTATCAATCCGGTTAGTGTCGTAACTACTGACAAGTTTGTAATGGGATTCTCTCTTAGGTATAACTCTTATAAATTAGTTTTTCCTTATAATTGGTCGATACTGATAATTTTATTTTCATCTAGATATGATTATCTGTACATAGGGACAAATTTTTAAGTTAGCTTAGATTTTATAATCCTTATAAGCTGTTAATTTTATTTTTATTTCCAGATAGATATTTCATAGCTTTAAGATTGGTGAATGAAATCAAACTTTCCACATCGTTTCCATCAAAACGGAATGACACCAGTTGACTGAGTTGTTCAATACCCTAGAGAGAAGTCAATTTATTCTCAGCTAAATCACAAAAAATTTACATATGACAACGAACTCGAGGTTTGGAAAGCTGCTAAAGCATTTAATTGAAGCAATAGATCCATTTGCTAGGAACATTTTTTTAATGTTGCGGCAGAACATATTGTATTGTTTGGGTTTTAGACGAGAGGAGAGTTCATCGAATTCTGTGGTCATATTTTTATGTTCCATACTGACGATATCGCTCTCCTTGTTAGCGAACTATTTTAGAGCGCCGGAATTCACTTTCTTTGTGATTTCTGCTCTCAATATCGATCCTTTCACGCAGACTTGAGTTAATATCAAGAGATTCTTGAACGTATACACGGTAATTTTGTCCTCATTAACAATTTTTAAAAGGGTCTACATCTCTCTCAACTTCTCAGTATCTTTTTTAATTAGATGTAAATTTACTATGTAAGAAGGCTCTCGCACAATGCTGAGAATTTTTGTATGGTGACTTTCAGGTTTTTATAATTATTTTTGGATGTCCTTTAGTGTCATAAATTTTTTGTTCTCTTTTTTATCAAAATAAAAGATGATATAATTGTTAAGTTCTGATTTTTAATAATTTTTGACAAAGAATTCTCCCTTCTCCAATCGTGCTTCAATTTCTTTCTTGTTGAGCTGGCGATTTATTATTTCACCACTTCTGATTATTGTTTGCACCAATATGAGTTCAATACTTGGGGCATCCTTAATTTTGTCATTCTTATTTTTTTCGATAGCCATGTAGAAAGATAACTCTTTCTTAAGAAATTTTTTCTTTACAAAAAATCCAGTTGGAGGTAAAGGTTTATTGGTATCCACATACTCTTTCACTTGTCCCATTACATCCATTTTAAGCAATCTATATTTGTCAAATATATAAAGCTTGCGTTCCTATAGAGTGAGGTAGTTGTAGTAATAGCATTAACCACAAAGAGAGACGTTGCATTGTTCACACATCACGCAAAGCAAACAAGTCTTTGGAATTGAAAAGAAGTTGCCACAGCATTGACAAATTATTGGCCGTTTAAATATATTAAAAGTTTAATCACCACAAGGATGCTTTAAGGATTTTCCCTTCGGTTTTTCCTTGTTCTTTTCTTTCATTAATTGCTAGAAGTAAGAGTAGCGCTGCTAAAGAGTTGACCATATTGAAACATTTTCAGTAACTGGTCCTAGTTTAGACCTTTTTAATTCATAGAGGAAGTGATTGTATTGATCCAACAATTCCTGTTTCTTATCAGTGTTGCTGGTGACAGAAAGTTGAATTTAGCACACCAATCCTCTATTGATTTGTGCATTAATCATTATGTCTCGTGTGCCTAAATTAAGGCGATCTTTGATACGCACTATATTAAACTTATCTTTGTTAATAGAGCTTTGATCTAAAAGATATTGAACTATCCATATAATTTCCTCCTCGTTGGAGTGAATTTTACAACGAAGCAAGTCAAATATTTTGAAGGTTACTAAATTCAGTGAATCAAGATCTTTCCTAGCTTGGGACTTAAAATCTTAAAGTTAACTACCGAGAGAGTCTTAGCTGACTTCCCGTGGCACAAGAAGCAGATAATGAATTACTTCATTTAGTTGAGAACAAATATAGCTAGAGATGGCACTTTTGAGGTTGCTGCAGTACATCCCCACACTAATCTGTTCCTCGCTGAGGTGAACTTGTGTGGAATCTGAAGTGAAAGTCTCTCCAGTCAGTAGCATCTCCATCTTGTAGCATTCCTTCTTGATCTAATTAATGCGTTAAGTTAGCACCAATCTGTCTTTTAAAATTTGTTTATGTATTCCATTTTTTAAGAGGGCAGAAACATATACCAATTTACCATCATGGTCCTTCATTTCACTGTAGCTGTTCTTTATTTTCTACTCAGGGTGTGTGAAATACTCCAATAGCTATTACACCCATTTTGTTATGATACGCAGTACGCCACTAGATTTTACGAAGAAAATTCCATCTTCGATTTATTAATCGGTATACTTTGAAGTATTTTTGGAGATTTTGCGTCCAATTAAATATTTTGTGTAGGCTTTCACCTTCTCCTTGTAGGTAATATCCTCATGAGAGGGTATTTATGCTTCAGTTGATTAAACGCTGATCTCTCCAAATTTTTTGCGTTTGTGAAGAGGTAGAAATACCTATTAGAAAGCATCGTGCATATAGGCAATAAATCCATCGGCTTCCTCACTTGTACTGTCTACCATAAAGTTGATCATTGACATGATTTGAGCAGTATAGTCTCCGCTTGGATCATAAGTAAAATTAATACCAGAACGACTCACTAAGTCGTATTTGATGCGACCTTGATTATCGATCATTGGTAACAGACTACGTAGAGTAATGTTTGGAGCCTCAATCTTGGTTTGTGGGTACTGTCTGCAAAGGAAGTCTAGAATGTCACAAGATTTCGTGTTAATTAATTCTGTAAGCTATTCCATATAAGAAGCTTTACCCATCCGATTGAGTTCGTTCATGAAATCAATGAAGTTAAAGACAATATTTTAGGTGAACAGAATTTTAACTTCTTCAAAATTCAGGTAGTTATTAAGTAGCATATTCCAACAAATAGAGGCTGTTGCTCGATAAACTTGGCCTAACCACTCTGCAGTTGGAGTCTTCAAATCTTCATCCTTAAACTCTTCCTTATTGACTATGTCTGATATCTTGAATTTCACCTTCATTTAACGCCTGTCACTGTATGGGAGGATCTCAGATAATATGACATAGCTTTTCTTCTCTGCAGTAGATGCGGGACCAGGACCTTATGCTGCCTTATTTGCAATTGCCTTTTAAAGTATTTCCAGCTCTTCCTATTTTTTCTCGATGTTCCTACTGCTTTTTTGCGGAATTTAACGTTCTTTACTCATATTGTCAATTTTATCCATTAGTTTTTTGTTAAGCTCATCGCTCTGCCTCAACCTCTTTTCCAGATCAAGCAATATCTTTCCTATTGTTGGTTAATTTTATTGTGGAATAATAAAATCTTTTTGTTGAGGACGATAAGCACCAAGCTGGACTGCGCTAGGAGAGGTTTTCAGAACTTTAGGGCGTAGGTTGTGTCCGGATTTTGATTCCTCAACCTCTTAGATTTAAAGGAGAATTGGTTTCTATTCAGATTTTTCTGGACTCAAATAAGAGTGATCTTGGCTTTCCTTCTTCTGAAACATTTTTTCCTTGCCGAGATAATATTCTCCAACATTCATTTGGCTGTTGTTCCTCCCCAAGCTTTCCTTGAATAGTAGACTGTTTTGTCTGGTCTAGCTGACCAATTTGGACATCATTTCCAGCATAAGCTTTTCATAGCTAGCCTGAGCAGTGGAAACCTGGAGTGGCTATAGTTTTTAGACTTTCTTTTTCATTTTATTCTTTCTCTGTAAATTTAAATATCAAAATTTAAATATCTAGTTTTAGTATTTCCAATTAATTTAAGTTTTACATTTACACTCAAGGCTTGTATTCAAGAAATTATTACGCTTTAAATTTATAAATACTAGAATAACAAACTACATCAATTCTAAGCTTAGCTATTCTAAATATATTAATTAGCAAAATGGGAAACTGTGTGGGAAAAACGATGGAAAAAAATGTAGAAAAATAGAAAGCTGGAGGCTAGGAAATTAAATTACCTTAGAAGGCTCAGTAGAGCTCAGTTGGACAGTCATTTCAGTAGGCAAAACCGCTTCTTAATTAAAATAAAATTTCAATTCCAAGCAATCATGGCTCAGAGTTATTAAAATAAACAAATCCAGAAGTCATTAAAACTCATGAATTTAACCAAACAAAAAATGGTAGGTGGGAAAATGAAAAAAAGACTCTTCCTTAATAAGTCTCCTAATTAATCAGAAAATCAAAATCAGGATTAATTTTGTTGAAAAGTAGTGAGCCCAATTATCAAGGCGAAAACATACCTTTGGACTAATAGTAGCAAGTGTCCAGTGAATTAGTGGGCAACTTTCGTAACTTACCAATGAACGTAAATTTAGCAATCGGTGTAAAATGATCAAGGAGTTGTATTATATTCTATTGAATTAAATCAGCAATATTAGTGTTTAAGAAGAGTATATTTATTTCGAAAGTAGGGCATTATAAACAATAAATAAATCAACTTTAAGTTATAGCTGTCTAAGAATTATGAAATACTCGGAGTCCCTTTTCACGTAGACCACTAAGCAGAGCCTTATTCCCAACTCTCTCAAGACTCTCGACCAACCTCAGAATAAAATTACAGTATTTTTCCACACCGAACATGGAAAGTATTCCATTAATTTTCCAATGGAATCTACCACCATCGAGAAACTTATCAAGAACGCTATTGATGGCTTCAATAAATAGTTCAATATGCAACTATAAACTGCCTACTATGACTACCAGATCTATCCAGGTCGAAAAAACGGTAGCAAATGCAGCGATTACCCAGCCCTCGAGCCCACCCAAAACATTCTTTTGACGAAACTCCGCTGCTATTACCTGAAAAAGAAGGTAAATTTTAAAGAAAAATCGATACCAAAATCATAAATGAATATGCAATCATAGTACAAAATGGAGTGCAAACCGAAGTAGAGCAAGTCGGGCTTATGCTTCTGTTTCTTTTGATAATTCATTTTTTGTACTGTTGTATAATGATGATAAGACTCTAAAAAAAAAAGAATTAATCATTATACAGTAGTTTAACCAAAAACAATGAACATCATTAGGATCAATTACTTTGGAACAGACTGGTGAAAGAATATAAATGGGAGATAATATTGAAGGGATAAAATTAAAGCACGTAGGATAGGGATGGATAAATTGAAAATCAAAGATTGCATAAATTAAAATTAATATCAAACTCATATCAGTTGTCCTGCCGAATGGTAAAAACCATTTCTAAATCGATTCTGAAGCTATATGATATTAAAAATGTTAATGTTTAAATTGAAATATGATTCTTTAATTTTGTCCTAAATGTATATTTTAGAGCAAATTATTTTATAGTTGCGAGTTGAATAAATTTGTAAGTGAATATGACTGTTTATTACTTATAATTAAATTTAATATTAAAAAATGACTAATTGGGGAGCCAATTTCAAATTTTAGAAAAATTACTCAGGAAAGAATCAAATATATGAAAAAACAATTAAAGATACTTTTAAAAATAGCAATGGAAAAACTCAAAGGAAGAAAAATGGTAATTAAGCTTTTATCAATGAGGATCGACATAAACTTAAGACTTAAATATACTCGAAATAAAACGCATTAAATCAATTAGATAGGACTTTAAACAAATATGATGGATTTAATCATGATGCTACAAAAGATTTTACATCTGCCTCTTTTGGAGAAAAGAATAAATTGGTAGACATTAACATGAACACTCATCATAAAAGATAAAACGGGAGAATGATGGCTTTCGAGCTTAAAGTCAACAATATTGATTGCATCCATGATAAAATAGTGAATTTACTGAATATGGTGAATAAAGATGTGAGGTAAGCTCAAGAAAAAGACTATAAATAAAAACCGAAATAAAATTGTAATAGCAAACAGCAATATATTGCAAAAATAGTTGAGGAAAAGCACAAATAATTCTAAAGGCCTAAAATGATACCACATATGGATTCAATCTAAAGAAAAAGATAAATAACCTATTCACGCGAAGATTAAACTTATTATAAGCATCTCAAGGATGATGATGAATATGAAATAGATAATTCCTATGGCAACGATTACCATTATTTATAACTCAAAAAACATGAACAATAGACATCGTCAAAAAAATTAATTAATTAAGATCAACAAGATCAATAAAATTAATAAGATTTATAAGATGCATCAACAATTTTTTTTTCCCGCAACTATAAGTTAAGCTAAGGTAAAAATATGGAGTTAGCCATAGAGAGGAAATAAAAAGGTAAAAATATTGGAAAAATTATTAAAGAGAAGAGAAAAGATTAAAATAATTAAAGAATTCATGAAGATTAGAATCAAGATTTTATAAAAGAGCCCTTAGCAATGGTCGGTAAATGGAAGAATAAGTACTAAAGAAGTAATTCTCCTGTCTCTACTATTTACTCACAATACGAGAGAACTCCCCAAAAAAGACAAATTATTTAACAAACATAGATGCCTCGACGCTGTGGAACCTTATATGAGCGAATCACCTCCACTGATGCTCAAAGTAAAAAAAATAATAAAATTAAAATAATGGAATCAGGCAATTAGCCATATATACAGTCGATGCTGATTTTAAACGGATAACAAAAGAATATTGGTCAAAAGGAAAGAGGAAATTAATAAATAAATCATATAAGTAAATTATAGCTTAAAGTATTATCGGTGAGAATTGAAAAGGAATAAACAGTCAGAATTGCCGAGAGACTCAGCAATCAAGTGGAAATTGACAGCCGAATGAAAAGAGCGAGAGAATAATTCGATCTTGTTCAAAATTAAGATAAATGGAGTTAGTTGTAAACTGATTTGCATAGCCAGGGAATAAATTTAAGTTTATCTGAAATTAAGGAACTCATAAAATGTTCACCAGATGAATACAATCCCTTCTGTAGTTAATTGCCACCTGCTTCTTAAAAAGAATGCGGTCTGGCCGATTTATTCTGCTAAGCGCAGTGGTATTGGGAGAGATAAGTATGCGCTTGTGCCTCTTTACAAGTTCTTAAAACTGAAGGCTTCCAAGTATCTAATCTTGATCTCAATAAAAAGGGCCATCTGCAGGCCTAAGACTTGGGAAGTTTTATCAATCTGTATACTGGTCGCTTCTATCGAAATAGGGATATTGCTTTGATTTACCGCCGACTGCAGTTACTGTAGAATAGTAAAAATCGAACAGGAGTGAGTTATTCTACTTTTCTGCGAATATTAACTACCTGAATATGATCTTTCTGAAGAGTTATAAATATTAAAATGAAACGAATATATCTATTACAGCTTTTATCTCAATAAATTAGATCATAAAATATGCGTAGTTTTACTGAGAAGTGCAGTCACATCATAAATATATTTGATCAAGAGAAAGAGCCCTCCCACAGCAAGGGCAATCTCTATCTCAGTGGAGTCGGTGTACTAAAGTAACAGTAAGAATTAAAAAAATTGAGATCACATGCGTACTTACCATCATCGACCAGCACAGTTACAGTAGATTTAAAGTGGAATAAAAAATTAAAAGTCTTTAAATAAAAGAGCATAAATGGATTGATATCTAAGACGATGAATCCGTAAATATTTATCCACATCTGGATGATGCGCACAACTACATTAAAAAAATGTTGCAAGAGCATAATGTACTCGTTCATTGCCAATTGGGAATGTCTCGCAGCTCATCAATAGTGATTGGATTTCTGATGAAGGAGTATGGCATGGATTATCAGAAAGCAAAAAAATATGTTCAAAGCAAAAGAAAATTGGTCCAACCAAACTAAAATTTTGAACTTGATCTACAGAAATTCTAAGAATATCTAAGAGTTCATCATCCAACATTACTGTAAAAGAATTGATTATTAAAATTTTTGACCTTTTTCAAATGTATAAGTAATTCTTTTATTTTGATATACAATCTATGCCTAATTTTTCTTGGAAGTGTAGTCACATCATAAATATTTTTAATAAAGAGAAATAACCACCTAAAGATAGAGGCAATCTCTATCTCAGCGGAGTATACGTGTTATAAGAACAGGAAGAACTGAAGAAGATTGCAATTACATGCATACTGAGCATCATTGATGAATATAGCTACAATAAGTTTAATATTAGGGAACTTGTTAAATAACTGGGTATTCAAGACCATAAATGGATCGATCTCGATGATGACGAAGATTTGAGCATTTATCCACATCTAGACGATGCACACAGTTACATCAAATCAATGCTGCAGGAGCATAATGTGCTTGTTCACTGCCAAGGAGGCATCTCTCGCAGCGCATCACTAATTATGGCATTTTTGATGAAATAATACGGTATGAACTTTTCCAAAGCAAAAAGAGAAGTTCAAAAAAAGCGTAATTTAGTCCAGCCGAATGAAGGTTTCGAATAAGATTTAAAATCCTTTTAGAAATATCTCAAAATTCATCATCCTAATCTTTTTTAAGCAAATTGATTCCGTCATTTCTAGCATTTTATGAAAACCTATGCAATAATAATATCCTAGTTAAGTTTAATGATGAAACGATTGGGTAATGATCAGAAAGGAGCGAAAAATTCAGCCAGATCGATTTTTATTGGACTTTTTCGGAATGCTTGCGTTGGCTTTTCACCAGTTGAGTAGGAAACATAAGCAAGCTTGTTTTAGAGGTCAAAAACTGCTAGCTGGGTATCTCCAGTTTCGTGAGTAAGTCCAACATATCTATATAAGCTTTCTCCGTCCCACTTTCCATAGAGATTATCCTGCATAAATTTACAAATACATTGGCGAGTAATGTTCCCAAACAGTTATCCCCACTGGGTTGAACGTGCTTGTCAAAAAAGGCAAGTCCTTCTTTTTTTGGATGGTTGGCGCCATAATGAGTATAATTAGAATCATCATAATTATTCAGTACTTTTTCACCATAGTCAAACATTCTGAAGGAGTGATCGGTCACAGAAGCAAGACCTATGTGGATTGTGCATGTGCGGTGGGTTGTTGTTAAAATTTATAGGGCAGATTTAATATCATTTGCTTCATAGAGAATATCTCTGAAAACATAGGTCCAAGGATTTCCGTATCTAGTTGTTTTGACTGAATTTTTGGGGTTTATCCACACCTTTTATCCCAAAGAAACCTTATCTGAAATACCTGTCATAGATCCAACAAAACCAGCCCAAGCAAAGTTAGCATGAACGTGAAGTTTAGGATCTGAAGGATGATAGATAGTGACAATAGGGAATTTTCTGATAGGATTATTGTAATCCCAATCCAAACTACGAATATGAAGAGTCTGTTTGTTAATGCTGGCACTTTTCCAAACACCTGCAACAGTGCAGGCAGCCTTTATTAATTCTGGAAACATATTCAACCTTGCAACATCATGCACTTTTATTTTCCCGTTTGAACCCTCAGCAATTCCCTTAATCTCTTCATAGTATCGTTTATTTGTATACTTTTTGGTGATTTTAGTATTCAAATCCAGTATCCTTTTCAGGAGAACCTAAGCGCCTCCTGATATCTTTTTAGAGAGAAAGGCTGGTAATTTCTTTTGAAGTATTTGTTCAAGTTGGCCTATGTAGTAGTCATAGAAGAGTTTTATATTTTATAGAATTTCTTAGGTATAGAGTTGTCCTAAGGCCTTGCCCATTTCTTTGGGGGTACCCTTGAGATTCACAATATACAAATAATTTCCCTTGGGATCTTTAATATCGCCAATGAGATATTTCTGTCCATTTGTAACTGATTTAATGAGGGTTGGAACTTCGTCAATGAGGGGAAGTTCGTTGCGAACAATAGTGCAGGTAGAAATAGCAATAGCCAGCAAGGTTATGAAGGTAATTGCTGCTTTCATGGTAGATTAATAATAATAGAATTAGGGTCTTTTTGGATAAAATTAAAATAATTTACGGTTAATCAACTAACTATCTCAAATATCGTCCCAAAAACTAATTTATTGATCACTAAAATCTTTATTCAAGGGGCAATTTCCTAAAATTGTAATCTCTCTGTGACTATATAAATAAAGATATACAATCGCTGAGTTGATAATGTCTCCAAAGAACCAGAATGAATAGAATTATCACAACAAGTGTATAAACGTTGATTAGTATGAATACTGAATTAAATGGTTCGTGCGAAGTCAGTTTTTCTATAAATGTCCCACTAGTGTAAATAAAATCAATTATTAGCATGAGGATAAACAACTAAGTCATTTAGAATGTACCCGATAACTTTAGGGAGAGAGATGCTTCTGTTGATATAGAAGACCTGCGATTATACTTATAGCCAGCGACACTAAAAATCCGGAAGTGGAATTAAAAAGGCTAATGAAGAGTTGTCCTGATGCCAGAAGCAGAATGATTAATCTAAGAATTTTAAGTCCATTTTCTATAGCTTCTAATCTCTAGAGCACTATCATTGAGCTTTACTCCAAGAAAAAGTTGATTATTACATCAGAATAAATTAAATAATTAGCAGTAGCATCCGTCCAAGGATGAATGTTCAAATTAATTGTGTCATTTAGGATATGTCTCTATCTGAATGAGAACACTTTAATATATCTAAACTTGGTATAGATATGCAAATAAAGATTCTGCGAATAAATCTATAAATTAAAGATCAGGACAAAATTAGGTGCATCAAAGAAGTATAAAATGCACATAGTGGATATTAAATATTTATTTTAAATTAGTTAAATTGAGATGATTTCTATTCCTGCTTGTAATATTTATTAGAATTTACAAGAATTTAGTGGATGATTTTATTATTTAAATTTAGTTCGAGATGGATCCTAATGTCAACAGAAACTCAATGGGTTCTCGTGCTGGGACTTCTATTAAGCCCAAGTTCGGGGCAGGCAATGCGCCAGGAGTTTCTAGGCAAGGGACTGCAGGAAGAGTATTTTTTTAGTAAGTAAGGGATTGAACCCTCTTGGCGGGGTGGGAGCTACAGTAGAGGTGAAATAGCGTCCAATTACAACTCAAGGTATAAACGGTCCGCAAGGCGGTGCGTCACAAAGGAAAGTATACGATCGCAACTACTACGTAACTAAGCTCAAGGAGAAAATGATGGTAAAATATAACCGACTCAGGGAGTGCAAGAGTAAACAACCAAACTCAAGACCAAATCTGAGCAAATTAGCAAAGAGCAGCAGCTCTACAACAAACTCGAAACCCGGGTTTAAGAATTGAACAATTAAGTGAGACAGCTATAGGGACAATTAGCAGATTATAATCTCGCTTTAGACAAGCTTCGTACCAATACACGTCCCGAAGATGTCAAGAATACCTACCAACACGTAAAGAATAACAATGAAAAGTTAAAGAATTAGCTGGATTAGATCTTCATAGAGCGCAAGCAGATTGAGGAGGAGACAGAAAAGGTGCAAAGTTAACTAACTAACATTCATAAACAGATGGAACTGCGCCTAAACGAATTGGATCCATATCAACGTTCTTAGTATCAAAAACTAATCTCTGAGAATGGCGACCTTCTTAACGAGTACAGCATAAAACAGGGAGCTATGGAGGAACTACTGAACAAACTGGCTAGTGCTGAGAACAAACTACGCATGGACAGTCAAAAGCTAAAGGGCCAGCTGTTGAAGGATCAAATAACAGAATTATAGGCCAAGAAAAGCGACTATGAAATCCAACTGAACGAGGCTAACCTCAGCATTCCCGAAGCAAGGGATCGAATTCTAGCACGCATGAAGGAAGATAATGCGTCCATTTCCAATATGGAGAAACGGTATACTTTATTTTATTTAGCACCAAGGAAGTCAAAAAGAATATCGATATTTACGAAAAAAAACTACGGGATTTGTAGGCAACGCTTGAGGATAAGAAAACAGAGGAAGAAGACAAGAAAAAATATGAGATCCTTTACCAAAAAGACAGGGAAATGGATGAGTTTTTGAACTCATTTGACAAGATACGATCCTCATAGATCGCAGAGCTGGTTAAGCTTTAGAAGGACATCACTGAAATGCTGGAACAGACAGCCAAAGTGCTGGAAATATCCAATCAGCTGCCCACTGGACCATCGTTTAATATCAGTCGTGGGGATAAAACTCAAAATACCCTCGCGCAGGCGAAGGCGTAGTATGAAATTAGACTTAATAATTTGCGTGCGCTTGAAAATACTGAAAAGAGAACTAATGACGTACTCATTCTTCTAATTAGTAAATAACCAACCTGAAAAGCAGTATTCAGAAGATGAAGGATGAGATCTCAGAAAAGTTTGATCAGGTGGAGGAGATTAAGAATAAGTTGAGCCGCAACAAGCAAAAACTTCTTGAGGACGAAAAATTGTTGACTCAGTTGAAGGATAAGATTAGTCCAACAATCACCAACTCGGACTATGAAGTCAACATTGCAGAAAAGAAGTATCAGATGCACGATCAATTCTCTGTATATAACGCCAATGAAAGGAAATTGGCTGAGCTCTAATCCAAAAGATACTACCTGAGACAATATATCAACACCAAGTCCAAGGACATCAACTACGAGGATGCGAAGAACGAATGCGTGTCGTACGCTGAGCAGTTAAACAAGAAATTAGTCAAATGATCAATAATATGAAATTAGAGCAGAAACAAAAATTAACTAATCAATATATTAATAGCTGCACATCTGTTTGCTCGGTGCATCAATTCGAGTAATTACAGTCATTGGTAGTTTTATAGATATAAAAAATATTTACCCGTCAAAGAGTTCTTATTTGTATTGGAAGACTCTATTCATGCTATTTTGGAATTATATCGATACTACAATATTATAGCAGAAAAATAAAGGAGCTTCCGTTGAGAATAATATATTCTTAAGTTTTTGGCTATTATATCAATACTATGATGTTATATATAGATATAAAACAATTTAATTCAAGAAATATAAATCAAATAAAAACGCTCATCATTCACATTTTGAAAAAATTTGCAAGAAGTAATTTAATTATAATTATTTACTATGATAATGGCAAAGGAATAAATCGCAGTCGCAAGGCTTCGAGAAGTTGCAGGCCAACATCAATAGGCTCGAGACAATTACCTTGATGCAATCAATATTATGAAAATGTCGACTTATCAATTGTACTTACTCTCAAGCAATCTCAAATCAATTGTGGAGCCATAATTTTAATAGTTTAGATATTTAATTCAAGAAATGATAGAAAGCCGATAAACCTTTCTCAATACGTAAGAAACAGATAATTTAGTGAAGAAAAACTCAAAGATCTGCAGTATGAAAATAACAGATTAACAATTACCCGCACATGTTTAAAAATAGATAATAAGAATTTAATAGACTGTGAAAAATGTTTGAGATGTGGCCTATTCAAACCAGCACTTTTTTGGAAAATTTTTGCTATTTTTTTATTTTATCTCATTATGATTTGCTGTATCTGGGAAGACTACAAATATGAAAAAGATTGGAATGCTTTGTGGGCATTCACCCTAAACATAGGAATGATGGTAGCAGGTATGGGAGTAAATTTTATTGGGAGGACTTGGAAGTGGCATAAACATGAATGTGATTGATGCAATTTCTTTCAAATACCTTGATAAATAAATTTACTTTATTTAATTTTGAATCGATTATTATGAGTCCATTCAGGCTCCACGCTATTCATTTCTTCACTTAAGTAAATTTACAAGAAAACAAGGGATTAATTCATTGATATGGCCTGGATTCTTTCCATAGAGAGTATAGAAAAGTCAAAGAATATTATAATCTAACATGCTTCATTTTATATTTTTCAATTACAATTTTATTTTTATGTGATTTTGCAAAGTACTTTTATCAAAAATTCCCAGTTTTAAAGATGTTATCTTTTTGCGACTTCGTTTGAATTGTTTTACTCTAATATTTTATTACAAATGAACTTTGCAAGGACAATGCTTTCTCATCCTTTTTTGTGGATTATCGTAATATTACGATGTTTTAAGAAAAATATAAAGAAGCTATCTTCGAAAAACAGTAATCGTCGCCTTTCATTTACCAAAGTTAAATTAATTATCGACAAAAAATATACCATTATAATAATTAAAATGAAAATTCAAAGACTAGTCATCTTGCTGGTTTTGATCTTTTATTCCTTAGCAATGGAAAAAGGTGTAGTAAGCATTACTTTGTTGGCTAAACAAGTAATTGGGTTAAATATTCCTTGAGTCCCAATTTCTAAATATTAGAATTGATTAATTCTTAAATTCTTAAATTGAGGATATAGTAAAATAGTTTGATAGTTAGATAATTTAATTGTTAGAGTTGAATAGAAACACAAACATCTAAGGATCTATTCGAGGGATAAAGAAAGGTGATGACATTCAATTAATAAACTTCGACCATAATTGAAATTGCACTTTCCTTTATTTCAGTTAGCCATTTCAATTATTTATATAAATGGACTGAATAGCATAACTACTGATTGGCTGCTATCGAGGTGGATATTCTATACAATGAGTTGTTGCACGTAATAACCATTAATATTTCCTTAAATTAATGATAAATAATTGAATTTTTAATTTGGCAATCAGTTATATTATATTATTTAACAATCTAAGAAGGAAAACAGTTCAGTTTTTTGTATTATTTAGCAGTAAAAAGTACGCAAAATAATAATTAATATAAAATATGATTTATTTTTACTTCGCAGCAACTTATAAGCTAACATCTCGTTCATAAATCCTAATTATACTTATTGAGCTCGCAATAGCAATGACCTTTCAAATTCTGGAGGCAAATAATCACGGATGTCCTTGGCATTATGTAGATGACTTTATGGGGAATTGCAATGATGGTACAGTTATATGTTGCAGTGATAGTGCATTGGCTTGTATATCAAGTTCCTGGTGTGAAAAAGGTTGTGGATGGATAAAGTATGTATTACTAAAGTATGTATTACTTGTATCATTTTATTTGCAATTGCAGCAATTCATATTATTCGTTTTTGTGAAGGAATATCATAAATTAATTAAATTAAGAGACATCCTTAGGCAATTAAACTCATCTTTATTAAACAAATGATGAGAAAATGATTATGTATATTTATTCAAACGAAAATTTACTATAAAAATTAATCTGTTAAAGTAGTAAATAAATGGTTATTAAAATATTGATAAAATTAGCAAATATAAAGAATTTATATTAGCATAGGTAATAAGTTGAGGAGCAAATAATAATAAAAATTTTTCCTTCCTTCCTTCCTTTTTTTTTGCCTCTATAAAGTTCCATCAAGTAGTTTATGCGTCAAACTTAGCTGAGAAATTAAGAAGTTTAGCCATAATATTCTGGCAGAGCTCAAGATATTGAGTGTTGCTTGCTGATTATATCAGTATGTGAAATTTATTATGATAGCTGATTAATTTAAAAACATTGAATTAAACATCTAAATTTATTAAATAACTAGAATAGATCAAATATACTTTCTATGTTTCATTTCCTAAACCTCTCCAATTAGCGGATGCGTTGCAAATAGTAGTCCTTTTCAGATAACCAATTTTGCTTCCATTTAATCCAGTCAAGTTGATCGCTGTTGAATTTATTCTCCATCTCATTGTATTTTCTCATCACTTAGATAACTTTTTATTTTATTTATTCTAGTTTGCAGACTTCTCTTTGCAGTTAATCGATTTGCATGGTTCGTTTACTGTTGATATGAGTCAGTTTTTTTATATTTTACTCCATCTTATCGATCATTTATTCATATTTTTGACACTGCTTGGACAACATATCCAATTTGAAACGCAACTACTTCAACTCCCCAGCTTATTTTTTTATTGTCCCTCTAATATCACTGGAAAGGGAAACTGAATATTTATCAGAGCTGAGGAAACGTTAGGGCAGAGATTCTTTCTTGATAGTCATAAGTTAACGCTTTAACTGCTAATTCTACCCTTTGAGCAAAGAATTTTATCTTGATATGAGCTTCATCTATGATTCGAGTTTATCAAGCCGATCTTCTTGATTTATCATTGGGGAGTCGTTCATGAATTGCTGATTAACAACAGCAAGAGTTCTTCGCATAGGCAGGAAGTTGCTGGCTGTCTGATTGGCCCCCAGAGTGAGTGATAAGTTTTTATTGGATTTAACGTTTTCCCTGATATTTACAGGGTTACAAGGCCTTTGTAGGAAGTATACTGGTTTAAACTCTTCAGATTGTTGATTCATGATTTGAGTGATTCTTAATTTAAATAATAATAGTACTTACTAATAAATAATTTCTTAATATCTTGTATAAAAAGTGCAAAAATAATAATTTGCTTGATCTACTATGAAACCTATTCAATATTTTTTTAAGAACCCTCTCACTTCGTACTATTTTAATTTACAAATTATTTATTATCTGGAAAATAAGGGAAAATCTACTATGATACTAAAAACAACTTCCGCATCTGTTTTCTTTTGTTTAAATTTCTTTACTAATTAACTTTATTCAATTTTTTGAACACTTTTGGAAAATAACAGCGAATAACTGAAAACATATTAAATCAGTATTTTTGAGGGAGAAAGGTCTGAAAAGATAGTTTTTGAGAGCCTGCAATACTCAATTTAACTTAATATACGCCTTTATTTTATTAATCTAATGGCATTAATTATCATATCTTAGTTAGTATAAACAAATAAGCAAAATTATCAATCAGGCAGTCATTCTAGGAAATGAAAATGGTCCTCATTTTGCCCATTCATAAATGTAAGCAAATTTTAAACATCGAAAGACTCGCTAAATCGACCCGGCCTCTCTTGTAATCCCTCGATTTAGAGCATTCTTGGCTCAATATTTTCTGACAATATATTTTAAAGCGGGTTTTCCTAGTGATGATCTGAGGAAAGGGCTTGCTCATTGAAGAATAAAGGTATTTAAAGTTGATCTTCTTAATGATTCTAATGTACTAATGGCTCCTGTTATTATTATTTTTGCGCTTAGGTTTCTTCCCTCGCAGCCATTCTCCTCGTAGTTACAGCAATGGGTGGTATATTTCTTGCTACTTTTTTAACAGTTTCGCCCCCTCTGCTATTTTTTCTCCTTCTGCAATCCCTGATGATAATGAAGGGTTCCTTTTATTCTTTTTCCGAGATGGGTTGCATAAAAATGATTATATTTAGCAAGAACAAATTTGTATCAAAATACCACTAATTATTAAGCCTGTTATGTTGAACTATATATCTGATAATAAGTTGAGCAATCATCCACTGTACAGCTACGAGAGATCTTTCATCTTCTTAAGAAGAGTAGGGTCACTTTAGTTGTCCCACTGTTGTAGTTAGATCCTCTCCTGCATCTTTTCTAAGGTTTCCCTAAGCATTCTTGAAAATTCTATTGACATATCTTCCATCTTTTGCTTCAAATCGCTCAATTCTTTCTCCTTCTGTTTTAGTTTCTCTTCGTATTCAGCCTTAGTATTCCTCAGCAAATCCTTACTTTTGCCTGCATAGTGATGAATATACGTATATCTGTTTCTTTCTCCTCAAGCTCTTTGCGTTTATCGTTTACTTTTTTCTTGAGGTCCGATTCAGTCGTTTCGTATTGCTCAGTCATCTTATTACTAGCTAAACTCAGACTTACGAAATCTCAAGCAGTTTTTCACGTTATTTATCGAATTATTTATCAAGTTCTACGATTTATTTGCGCATGTTTCTTTACTCAGTCTTGGATCGGTCCGATCGTTCCTGCTCCCACACTATTTGATACTCCAAGGCCTGCACTTTATTGGTGAGGAACTCCACTTTTTCAGCATTATCCTCAGCTCCGGGTTCTTAATTATCATTGATATACCAGGTTTCTTCTTGGGTCCCATACTTGATTTAGATAATATATGCAAGTTTCAAAAAATGAATGGGCGTAAGTCAACTTATCATAATAATTCAAAATCAATCTATTCGCATTCCTCGCTGATAGGTATATAGTTTGGCTTTTCGAGTAAAAACTTATTATATTTCATCTCTGTCTATGAGATTTGTTGGATCACTTCAGTGGGCTATATCGTGGACTGATACTTGTCAAGACAAATGGCACTGCAAAACTATCTCTCTTCGTGTTTGTAATCAATCTTTGAGCTGATTTTCTTTAAACAACCCCAACAGTATTTGTAGTTGGGTAGCTATTTTTATGAGTTTGAAACCATTGAATCAATTAATTTTATCTTATGTGTGGCTGTTACCTTTGCTTACTATGGTATTGATAAATTGATCTTCTCTAAATTTTAATGGAAGAGACTCTTTTTGATAACTTCTTTGGGATAGACTTTCTGAACTGGGTGGATTTTTTCCATTTCATCGACCTCAGCGCTCCAGCGAACTTGTTTGGATGTGTTATTTATATTTTTCTTTAAACTGCTGGCTCGATACTTCCCTCCTAAGAATTACATGAGCGAAATCATCATTTTTTACTGCTATTACTCCTCAATCTCTGGTTCCTACTCTGCTGCAAACTCTCCTTCTTCTGCTCTTCGTTGTATAGGCACAAATATCTGCTCTGCTTTCCTGTGTTTTATAATTTCTTCAATATTATTTGAACCCTTCTCTTAAGATTTTTATGATTGTACTATTAATTCAGGTACCTTTTCCCGATTTTTATTTTTTTCAATGTATTTTTTAATCTTAATACGGTAACCCACAGAGATATCTTTCCATTTGTCAATATCCTCCTCTTTCAATCTCAACAAATGCTCAAGTTTCACGACATTTTTCTCTTTTAATCTTACGCTCAAATTTTAGATTTTCATTTCAGCGAGGGCCTCGGCTAATCCGATGTCTTACTTTTGTGAATATTGAGTGCGATTCATTTTGTTCTCCTAAGTTTCTTTTGGATGTGAATATGATCCAATCGATTGAGCCGTGCGATTCATTTATTTTTCTTGTTTTTTGAGTTTAATTTGCTCCTTGAGATGTTCGAGCTTGTTTTTCTGCATAATGGCAGTATTACTAATTTTTCTGACTCTCCTTCTAAAATTTTAACCTCGTTAGGTTTGATGGGAGGTCTTTTGCCTTTCATTATCTATAATTTTAAAATGTAAAGATATTGCATAGACATAGCATGAAAAGTTTAAACATATTGGAACTATTTGATAAAATTATCTGAAAAGGAAAAATTAATTTAAAGGAAGGAAATTCAAGACAAGAGAATCAGGATCAAGGCGATATGGTTGTTTCAGATATCCATCGAACCCGTTTATCAAGATGCCAAATACCAAGTCGATATTCTCCGTTTGATAGATAGTAATGCCCTTTTCCGTGTCGCTTTCCATTTAACCAAGGTCCTTCATATCTCTTTCCGTTCGCCCAATAAAAACAGCCCCAGCCATGTTTGCTATTGTAATAGTACTCCCCTTCGTATCTGCATCCATCAGTCCATTTATATATCCCCTTGCCATGCATCATGTTCTCTTTCCATTATCCTCTGTAACTCCTTCCATCTGCCCACGTAAAAATACCTTCTCCCTCCATTAGATCCTACATCCACATTCCCTCGTAACGACTATTATCTTCCCATAAAAATTTACCAAATCCGTCCTTTTTACCTCCTTTGAACTATCCCTCATATGAATTGTGGTTAGCCAAGATAAGGATTCCTTTTCCGTTAGGAATATTATCTGCCCATTGGCCAACGTACTTAGTGCCGTTAGCATGCAAATAACTACCTTAACCATGAGCCTTATCGTTTAACCATTAACCTTCATAGAAGTCACCATTAGCATAATAAAATTTGCCATACCCGTTCGCTTTGCCCTCGTACCACTTCCCCTAATATCTATCGCCATTTTCCCATCGTTAAATTCCATATCCATGCTTGAATTGATTTTCCCATTACCCTTCATATTAAGCATTTCCTTCTAACTTAATTTTAGATATAGTATTGATCACTGGGCTGGGGTCAACTACTTTTTAATATTCCTCCTTCTTCAAATCATTTGGCTAATTCTAATCATCTTAACTATATCCTAATGAAACATTTTTCGCAAATATTTTTCTTCTTTGAGATTCTTCAACATGGAGATCGGGGCATAGTTATTTAAGTTACAAAACAGTATTTCCCATTTATAATCAGAGTTTAACTATGCAAATCAAAGGTTCTTAAATTGTTTGGGGTGGTGGGCCTTGAGGTACTCTTCAAACTTCTGTAGATCGCGTACGAATCCTTAGTTAGGTTAGACAATTTTTCGTTTGTTTTGCGCGTATATTTTGGCCTTATGAAAGTCCATACCATATTCTTTCATCAGGAAAGCAATGACTAATGATGAACTGCGGGACATACCCATCTGGCAGTGAACTAGAACATTATGTTACTGAAGCATGGACTTAATGTAACTGTGGGCATCGTCAAGATGGGGATATATGCTTTGATCCTAGTAGTCTTCAAGATCAATCCATTTATGATGCTTTATGCCATGTTTGGACATTAGTTTTGGTACTTTAAAGCTGTTATAAGTATATCTGTCAATTATGCTGAGCACACATGTGATACCGGCTTTTTAAACCTCATCATTTTGAAGTACATAGACTCCGCTAAGATAAAGGTTCCCCTTATCCTTTGTTGGTCCTTTCTCCTTCTCCTTCTCCTTTTCCTCCTGATCAAATATATTAATAATATGGCTGCACTCTCCAGAAAAATAGTACATTCTTCTTATCACCAATGTTAAAGAATTAATCATACATAGTATAAATATATTTGTCTTGTAGTTTTATAATAATGATAAGCTTTCTTCAGTGAGTCAGATATATCGGCATTAAGCCCAAGGACATCAATTACTAAGATGCTAAAAATGAACTTAAGCAAAAGATAGCCAAGTAATCAATAATATCAGATATGAATAAAGTTGCTCACCTCCATCATTCACTTTCTTAAAAGTTTGCAAAAATTAATTGAACTATAATATTTAATCTTGCAATAGCAATAACCCAATCTCTATTCAAAGGTTTAAAGAGTTGCAGTTATTAAAAACTAGCAGGGTATAGATAAGTATCTTGTTTAATGTAGTCAAACTGTCCATCCAATAAAATTAAATGTTTATCCTATTTTCTCCAATGATATTTCTGCACAATAGATATGATAATAATTCTTTGATAAATGCAAACAGCCAAACCTAGCATTCCCTTCCGATATGACAACTTTGATATCTAACTGGAAGTCATGGGAGAACGCACTCTCGCCATTACTGTTATCGATTCACTTACTCGCTGCTAATTTTATTAGAAAGAATTGCAGCTCTAAAGTATTGGAACTAATACTCTTCTGAAAGCATTCGATAGATCAAAGAAGGAGATTCAAGTCAAATTTTCTTAGAAGCATATTGCTGAAAATCATTTATTGGAAATCACAGTCGCTGTGGAATGCCCATTCTTGAAACCTGTGGAAGAGGTCATACTTCTGAAAAAGGTTAGAGATATTGGAGAGGCTGAAGCAGTAAAGAAATCAATTGATCGAATTAGTCGCCGCATCAAGGAGATAAAATAACATAGTGATAAAAACAAACTCACCACATATGTGGGCACTAATCTCGAGCAAAAGTGTTACAGCAATAACGCTACTTACGACCCAGTGGCCACTATCAAACTACCTAAGGGAAAATATATGCTAACTTTCAGCTTCCTTCTTAAGGCCCAAAATCAATGGTTCTATATATATTTTAACCAAGGGGAGCAAGTGATTCAAAACTGTGGTTTCTATTTGCCAAGCACAAGCCAATTTATGCCTCACACTATCAGAAAGATTCATACTGTCAAGGAGGATAATGAGGCTGCTTCATTTACCACTTATTGTACTAACAGTTATCCAGTGACTCTCAAAAACTGCATTATCACTGCCCGACCCCTTCCCTAATGATTGTAGTGATTGAAAAATCATCAATTTGCATTTTTTAATATCATTTATTGGGCGGAAAGAACTTACTGAAAGTGTCTATAACATCCTGGGGAATCGCTTCTCGTGAAAGGTGAGTAAACCCGATGTTTATTTCCTTGGGGGCTTTGTCAATTTCTGAATATCCCTCGATTAGCTCCAGAAAACTGCGTACAGCTTGCGTGAGATCGATTTAAACACAATCGTTAACAGCTGAGTTAGGGTTGCATTTAATTCCAATGTAGTACTTGGCACAGAATTTAAAAGCTATGTGTTTGGAAGAAAAGTACCGCGGATAGGGGTTAATTTCTAATCCTTGTCCGAACTATGCTTGAGTTTATAAGAACATTATAAACTTTCGTATCTTTGACTCGATGCTGCCCTTCCATGGAATATAATCCTCCACGCGCTCTCCCATTACAGAAATTTATATAAAGTGACGATATTCTGCAAAGAAATCGAAAGGAGTGAAAAGATCCTCCCACTTGCGAGTACTTTTGTTGATTTCTTGAATGAGTTTAGAGGTAAGACGAAACTGTTTCCGAGTGATGGCGCAAGTGGTTTTAGAAATGTAATGTGCAGCGTTCATATGTGGATCGAGAGGTGTAAATATGACCATCTCGCTTTATAAACGCTAAAAATATTCCATCTTTTCAATCACTACTGGAATGGTCCAAACCCAATTGGCGTAAATAAAAAAGAAGCGATCCAGCAACTGTAATGGAGAATAACTCGGATAGAGTTGGCAAATTTTAGCAAGCATGATGGAAAAAGCTGCTCCACCCAAATATCCATATATTTGAGAGTACACACCTTTATTTTTGGCCCACAATTTTATAGCTTTTAGTGTCACGCGGTAGTTACGATATTCATCCACATATTTTCGCTCCAGATAGAGGGCAGTGCGATATCCATTAAGACTGCGTAGCTCCTTTTCGTTAATACAGGAAGGTATGCATGTATCACTATCAAAAAAAGAGGGATTGCTTCGCAAGAACCCCTCCCTTATGCGAGCTAATAGCAAATCAATTTGCACACCGAAGAGCGTCAGACGCATAAGAGGCACTATGGCATCAGCTAAATTTTTTAATGAAGTACGAATTGCGAATATTTCTTGAATATGTTCGTGCTTGCGAAAATATCCTGCTAATTGTGCAAAGAAATGTTTTTCGCGGCTAAAAAACTCGGGAACAATGCAAAGCATGTCGATGTCGCCGTCATGGCTGTTAGTTTTCAGTCGATAGCTGCCAAATACTTTCAGTCCGTAGCCGAGTCCCTTAAAATTATCGGATTGATCACAGCTCTTAGTCACATCATGCATCCAGGAATCGACTATCTAACTGAGTTCAGCTACAATCTGCTCTTTAAGCTTAATGGTTTGAATATTATCATTGTAATGCTTCACAAGAATAGCGTCAAGGATAGCTAAATCCTTTTCGTCTTAAAGAGCACTTCCATTGTAACTGATGACTTGATGCGGATTTTTAAACTTTTCCAGATATTCGTCAGGCGAGAGGTTATAGGACTCTGACTTCAAGAAATTCATTTCTAGGCACAAAAATAATCGTATAAATTTGATTTTAAACCATTTTAGATATGCCCTATGACTGTCATTATCAGACTATTAAAAATTAATGAGAAGCAGTCAATTATTTTTTGAATGAAATAAGTAAAGTTCATCTGTTACATTTTGAGGAGCTAATAAAATATAGAATTATAGATGTGTGGAAACGATATCTCAACTGTCACCAACCCGAGCGCTGATTTTTACAACACAGTCCTTACTCAGATTGCTTCTCGCAAAATAAATCTAAGTTGATGCATACCATTATTTAGAAAACTATCCTATTAATGCAAGCCATACCCTTCAACTCTGTACTATGAGATTGAATACTATCATTGATCTATCTCTTTAAAAATGCCGAATTACGCATTAAACATTAGAAGATATCGCCAGGATTAAATTTCCAATGTTAGCACGCCTAAATCTGAGTTCAACAATATCTATTCAGATGATAATGAAATTGGACCAATCGGATGTCGAGTGTTGGTTGAAACTGATTTTATTGGTCATTTAACCTAACTTTCGCTAAACAATAATAAAATTCGGGATCTGGGAGTTAAAAATTTAGCAAGCGCCCAATTGTTCGATTTAGAGGATCTTTCTTTGAGTAGTTGTTTGGTGATTTAGGTGATAATGGTATCACTTCTGATGGATTAGCATCTCTTCAAGGCCGGCTTAAAAGTCTATAATGTTTAAGTTTGGGTGGGAATAAGCTGAATGATAAATCCGTGGCTATTCTAAAGGCAATCTACTCAAAATAAGGGTTGTATTTGAAATTATGTATAAATAATAAAATAAAGCACGGAATTAGTTCACGGATGAAGGATTAAAATAAGTGCTGAATAGTTTCAAATATCTCTAAGTGCTGATGATAGATCGAAATAAAATTCGAGAGGGCAAAGATAAATATCCGACTAAAGCAGGGTTCTTTCTATTTTATTGAATCATTGTATTAAAGTATTCATAAACATTCCGATATTTAAAAGCATAATAATTTAATAATTTAGCACTATCACAATATATATATTTAGTATTAGGATCTATTTTTAAGTCAATGTAAATTAGTGATTGAAGTGATAATTTTTAATTTTAGCCGTATAATAAATTGACTCCAAAAATACATGAGTGAAGAGGAAATTAATTCTTACAAGGCTGAAAAGGCAGAGCAAGCAAAGATAAAAGTTCATAAGGATTTTGGTTTCTTACTGAGTATACGGCCTTAGGTAATTAGTCCTTGCTCTGTGAAATACATATTAGAACAAGGGTAGGGTGAGCCTGTCAAGTAAATTAAATATCCTTTTGAGGCCTACTACAATATCTTAAAATATGACTATCAAGGCAGAATTTTGTAGAAAAATACCACATTAACCAAACTGAATAGCGATAGACTATAAAAATTTCGCTAATAAGTGTTGAGTATGGCTGTGAAAGAAAGAGCTTGGTTTAATATAAGTGACTCTCCAATTCATAAGGTTTCCAAGATTGAAGAGATATAAGATGGATTCATAACTTAAGATATTATTGAAGAGACTGAGGAAGAAATGGCAGTTTAACAGATCAATACATCCAATAATAAGTCAATCACTGGTTATCATTATTAAGTGTTCCTCGAAAGAATAGAGTATAAAAATGGAGAGACAATTGAAATCAAAAGATTAGTCAATGAACAAAATAGGGAAAAGGGTAGAAATCTGTTTCGTTAGGGTAAATTTACAGAGTCAGCCAAAGTTTACAAGTTCATTATTAACATTTCTGAAAATCTTAGTAAAAAAAAATATTAGTCTTAAGAAATTGGCGAGCTTGATTCAATGAACATCAGCGCCAAATTTAACTATTTGCGATGTTTCTTTAAACTGTAACCGATTGAGCCATGGGTTGCGAAAGAGTTGGCGGAGTTTACAAGTTAAGTCGTGAAAGGCTTGCTTAAATCCAGGCCTTATGATCACAATACTCACTATTGGCACGCTAAATGGCTCCTACGAGAACGAGTTCTTGACAATGCTTTGACAGCCGCTCGCAAGTCTTATGAGATAAAGAAAGAACCAGGAACTGACTCATTAATTAAGGAAATCTTATTCTAAAAAGCAAACAAAGGAAAAATAAAAATAGCAAAGGAGGTCTATGAAAAGATAAAGGAGTGATTATGCTGATTTATTCAATCAAATTATTTCATAAAAAATTATGAAAAATGTTTATTGGATATAAAATGGATAACATTTATTTATTGATCTTAATTTTGGATTGTTTTTATCATATTATTTATATCTTTTTATGGAAAATAGCCAAGAGTATTTTATCGTTCCTGGAATGGATAGCGTCAAAGGAGAGCTCTAAAATTTTATCTCAAGGTAATAGGCTGGATGGAGACCTATTTAAAAATTATAAAAATAACCTTTGAAGAGAGTTTCACGATACACAAGAAGCATTTAATATACTCCTTTTAATACTCGGACTTTATAAACCCTCAAGAGATCGTTGAGTTATCTCATTGACAACATTTTTCCAATCTTTCTCAAAAAAGATATATCTCTTTAAGAACGCACATAAATTGCAATATTTCTCCACTAAAGACTGAAATCTATAAGGTGCGAATATTTTGTGCAAGGAGTTATTTATCCAACTGAAGCATTGAAAATAGTAAAGTGTAACATTTTGATTGAATTATTGAAAGGCGACGACACAATGTGGCAATAATTTGCTGGTCTTGACGATCTACTATGTGAACAGAATAGATAGATAATGATAAAACAATTTCCTGATTAATATGAAAGCGCCCTCAAGTATTCTATTTTTATTTTAAATAAAAAAGAAATGTAACATGCTCTTTGGTCTAACCCTGACATTTTGGAAAGTGAATCGCTCATTAGACTTCTTAAACTGAGATTAAAAATAGAAAGTAATAATTTTTAGGCCTACTATGCTGCTCTTCGATAGGAGGAGATGATAATAAAATGCCTCCTCTGGCGGCATTTCCATCACATCAAGACAATCATGATTTCAATCTTGAAAAAGGCCTACGGTGATGTTAAGCTTGATTGGATTCTCTTCAGACTAGGATGCTAGTCTATTAATAAGGAATAATGGATATGCTTAAAGAAAAGCGAACTACCAAAATGTATTCCCATTGGATATCCACTCTGGATTGATAGCTCAAAGTTACTATCCCTGCTGAAATGAGAATATGATAAACTATATTTTATTCGTGTAAGCTATTGTCATATTGAATTCATTAAAATATTTCGCTTTTGGTCTTCAATGAATATTTATTCCGCAAACAAAAAGATATAGTTCAGTTTATCAAACCTTCGCCTTTTAGCATTGCTTAATTATCATATAGATGATATTAATCATCTAATTTGTTTTAGTAGTTCAAGAGATCTCAATTTCAAATAAATAACAGTAGACCATCAATAGAATCAGAAGCTCGACATCGAGGCAACTTGTATCTCCAGTCCAAGTTACTCTCGTATCTTCGATTTGAATCGAGCCTAAAGGCCTTCAATTTGATCACTATTGTTGAGGATAGTGCCGTATGCGAACATAAACACTGAATCTTTAGAGTTGGACTTGCCAATTATATGAGTTCGTAGATAATGAACATTAGCGGAGCGAGGAACATAGAAACTGAAATGATGAGTGTTGTACGTGTTAGTTCGATGAATAAAGAGCATGGATTTTTCTTGGATGGTTACTAGTATTTTATCGCGCTTCTCCTCCTCCCTAATTTTGGTGACTTACATAATTATTATAAGAATCAAGTACTCTTGCTACTCCTTTAGTAATAAAAATATATTGAGAATATTTTAGGTAATTGTTGATTACAATCGAATTGATGATTTTATTCTCGTGATTGGTAGTAGTGGATTCATATATCGTTGAATAAATAAATATTATCGGATAAAGCACGTAGTAATCATAGAGAAGCCAATTGCTACTCTATCACAGCTTCCAATACTTCCTGCATGGATTCGTCTAATCCATGGCTGATAACAAATTTTTTAGCCACCAATCGAGGCTCTTAATTATTTCGAAGCCGTAATTGGACTCTCTCTCCATCAAGCGCTATGTCAAGTATAAGTATTGGCTATTATCTCTACAAAAAAGAAGGAGGAGATCCAGTAACTTTATGCTTAACTTTGCCCAAATTGGCATATGCCTACTTTAATTTCTATTTATCTTCTCTGCCCTTCTCGAGACGGTCGATTACTTTCTGATAATTTTTAATGGTGGGCGTAACACTTCTTGTTTATTTTTAGTAGAGATTAGTTTTTGGACGGAAAGTGCATAGTTTAATGTCCTGATCTTCTTTTCGTTTGATCTGATCGACATCTTCTCTTTTTTATTTCTTTACATATAAATTTGACACTAGTTTTTGAGCTTAATATTTAGTCAAAGTCCTTTCCTTCTCTTTCATCTCCACTTTCTGCCGACTTGTCTTTAGTAATTGTTCTTTTTCAAGACCTCTTTTGTATAAAATTTAATGATACGAGAGCTATTTACCTCCAGAAATATAACCCGATAACTCATTAAGTTTTGAGTTAGCTAGACTATCCAAACGTTTACTTGTTAAATACTTCTGCAGTGATTTTTAAGCGTACTCTCGACTTTTAGGGTTAATCTGAGGCTGGAATGTGGGTTTATTCTACTGTTTAATTTCCTTTTTTTAGGGTACTGTTATTTTGCTTCTCTTGATCTTCAACCACAATTTAACAATTCCTGGTAAATCTAAAATTTCATCTTTGGTTTATGGATATTGGTCTAAATAATGGATTCTGCTTTCTTGAATGCCAGAGAAGGTCCGTTCTAAAAGAGTGATTATTTCATTGTATTTGAGGGAATAAGGACAAAAGATAATGCTAAATAGACTCTGCAACTGCTGTTTGCTCACCTCAGTCTTTTCAATGCGATATTCTATGAGCATTAACCACAATTGAGTTTGAAGCAATTAAAGTTCCAACCGTTGCTGCTCGTTAGATAACTCTTCAAACCTACCAAGAGCGGTAAATATAGATTGAAATTGCTAAAAGTCAATATTATCTTGGGCATATTGCTAGAGAAGAGTATTGAGCTAATGCTCCATTTTTTGAACAAGGATAATATATGAATTGGGTGTTATTTTCGGTGTTTCAGCTAATTGATGGATTTCCTTTTCGAATTATTATTCAAGCTATTGATGTTTAAGCCTGCGGAGGTGAAAATTGCGATTGTATATTCGTACTTGTGGAGAGAGGGCTTAAATAGGAATATCTTGCTATTATTATTGCTGTGACTGGCGAGAGTAGTCTTCAAACATATGATAATTGAATTTAACGAATGCAATTATAATATTATTGTCTTTATAAAATCAAATGATCTCTATTGAGAAATTAATGAGCTTTTCAAATCTATTGTTTCATGCAAATAATGGTGTATTCAGTTGTAATTATTGTCGGAATAGTGAGTCAAATTATTTTATAATTTAAGTTATGAACCTAGATGATATTCACCATTTTAATTTTTTTCAATAATGAGCTCAAGATTTATTCTCTCAGCATTTTTTGATATATTTTTATTTACTATTCCTATCTTTTGTCTATGCGAACCGAAAGTTTGTTTACATATGATCTCACTACATCATGATATAATCTCAATCAATATGAATATAGAATATAGATATTTCTAATAGAAATAATAATAATAGGCTAATAGTCTGAAATAACTTGCGACTCAGAACCCACCAGCAACAATCAATTAAAAACTGTAGAAGAGAATACTTTATTATTTTGCTATTTTAAAAAATCATTGATGATATGAAGTCAATCAATTTTCATAATTTTCATGTTTGTGACATTTGTTTACTCTTGCGACAATGTTGATGCGCAGAGCTATGGCTTCTAGTCCTCCTATGATAATGAACCTGGATAAGGTCGTAAAACTTTAGATGTTATAGTTTTTTCAGATGCAGATAATGTTCGAGATGTGAGAAATAAGTAAGAAAAAACACGCTATAAAAATGTTTTGTCTGATTAAGGCACACAAGAAACAGCCTTCACATTATCTTATTTATCTTTTTAAGAGATTGATTTCTTCTCATTTGTCTTCAGATTTCTTCTGTAATTCCTTGAGTTTTAATTCACTAAATTATCATTTTTTAACTTTTCTCGGAATTTTTTTTGGTCTTCTATTAGACTTTAAACGAATTTTTTAAAATCTTGAAATTCTGGTTCGACAACTGATAGGAGAATATCAGAGAGTGCATTTAGTTGCAAAATGGGCATTAGTGGAATTTTGATCTCATCAAGATAATCATCTCTAGCCTTTTGGTTTTGGCCTGCAACTTGTTTAAACCTTTTAATAGAGATTGGGTCCATTGCACAATTAAATATTATAATTAAATTAATTCTTGCAAAGTTTGCCAAAAGTGAACGATGCGTTATCTCCTTGATTATTATCCCTCGAAGATGAGTCCTTTGTAACTTTTATCACATAATAGTCTTGATATAAACGCCAAAAAGGGTTTAAGTTTAATATCCTTTAAGAAAGTTCGTTTATCTCTCTGCTCTAGCATTAGAGTAGAGTATAATCCAAAAAGACTATGCATTATAGGTACTACTCGTATATTATAACCAATAAATATCAATATGAGTACAAGTAAACTCAAAAATCATTTTTATCATCAATAGCATTAGAAGAGTCACCTACAAACTATTTTAAAAGCCAGAACAGATTCCCATTCGCCAATCAGCAGATATTCAAGACGATTACTTACAAACGCAACATATGAACATTATAGCTAATCCCCAAACCTCAGTCGTCCCAGCTCCACCGTTGCTGGCTATAACAAAAGCAATGATAAACTTTATTACCGAATAAGCGGACAACTCAAAACAATAAAGGAAGCTATCACATCACTGGATCGAAAGTCAAAGCAGAAGTTGCCCAAACGTAAACAGAAAACTCTCACTTAAATGTCAGTATAGCCAGATAAAAATAAGATCTATCAATAAATTTTAAAGAAAATATAGGAGATCAAAATTGAGAAAAGGCGATCGATAGACATAGTTACTGAGGAAAAGACTCTGTTTTATGGTTCTGATTATATCAGTGGGTTGCTTTTCAAGATCAAGATAAAACTGAGTGGCAGCCACTATCGTTTATATTGTAAAAACAATCATGCGAAGGGCCTACTAGAGATGAAGCGTGACGAGTATAAACAGATAAATAATGGAGTGTTACAAGGCAATCCTTGTAATATTTTAAAATACTTGGTCATTGAGGACAACAATCTACATCTGAAACTAAAATTTAAAAACAGTGCCGAAGGAAGAAACACCTCAGTCAAAAGTTACTTCAATTATTATTGATTTTTATTCCTTATTTCTTTATTTTATGACTAAAATGATAAATTTGAAATTGATGGACTGCAAATGAGTTGATGATCTGAATGCATCTAATTTTGAAATTTTGCTTGTATTTTTTATTTTTTGATAATACGCAGAAGAAGACTGAGTATGCTTCACATTACACTATCCTAAATTCAATATAATCCTTTTTGAATTGTTGCAGTTATCCATGATTAATCCTTTTATTTCCAATTACGACAACAACTACCTTCTACGCAAAAATTATCAAATTATAACAAAACCAAAACCAACCAATCCCCCTTAAACTTACTACTCAGCAACTAAAATTTAACTCCTACAAAATCGAAATCCCTTCAAAAAAGAGACTTTGCATCCATCTATGCATGTACCTATTCCCCTCTCTTAATCTCGATCACTTTCTAGCAGTCAAATATATAGTTCAAGGTTCCAGAATAAAACTAGACTGGGAAAGAGTCGATTGATCGAAGAGGTTGACGGTTGGAAAAGGGAATTGTAAAAGGATGAAAGAAAAAGATTAAAAGTATATGGGGTATAAGGACTTAGATATAATGCCTATCCTTCTTTTTCGGCAAATCAAGATAACGTATAAAACGAATACTATGGCTCCTCCTTAAATAACCTGTAACTATAACATAAGCCAACAGGCTATTTTAACACCAAGTAAAACAAAAACAGTTCCAAGGCTAATTTTTATCATCAATAAGCCAATAAAAAGAACTCTTTTCAAGAAAGAACATCGAGGAGAGGGCAGGAGATATAATCCTTTCAAGATGAGATTGTTGAGGATAGCTTTAATAAAGGCGCACATAAGCAAGGAGCATAAAACAAAGGAAAGTATGAAGTAGATGCTATTATGGAGGAGTCAATAAGGCAATCTAAGCTTGTTGATATGTTCGGGTCTGATTTTGATGGATTTAAGCGATAGATGAAGCACAATTCTAACTCATCTTATTACGGTAGTGGAGAAGAAGATCTCATGGAAAGTAAAAGAGAAGCAATGAAGCATAGTAAATCAAAATTTTCAAAGGACCATTTGCCCTATCATCCTACCATTTTTTAATCATAAGTTTTATAATTGAAAATGCTTATACCAAGCACAGTAGCAATAAAAGGTCAAATATATCATCGCCTGCAAATATGAAACCAAAGCCAGGAACAATGGATTTGTTCAATTGTTTTCTAATGATTTATTCCATCAATATTCGATTATAATTTAAAAATTTAATCTTTCGTATCGATGGAGCCCTCGCAAAATTAAAAGTAAACTAACAGTGAAAGGCTTAAGCAAATCGATTAGAGATGGAATGTTGTGGAAGATGCTTTTCGCATTTAGAGCAAAGAGAGAAAGCAGGATATCTCTTCACTCACCTAAAAAATGCAGTAGAGACTTAGCCTGTCTGATACCCTTTAAAAAAATAAAGCAAAAGTAAGCTATCACTAATGTAGGCGATCAGTTAGAATGTAAACAATTTGCAGGAATAAGCTAATGTTATTAAGTAAAATATCAGCAGTTACTTTGATTACGAGGCTTAGTTTAGAGTTGATCATCTTGACAAAAAGAATACCTTTATTCAAGCCTACAACCAGGTACTTTTAAATATAGAAAGAGTGGAGAAACTTTTAATACAAATATACAAAATTATGGCAATGCAAAGCTAAACTAGATCGCTAATCGACTGGAAGTGATTGATAAAGTTAATCATCAAAAGACAGAAGAAGCAGTGAAATAAATCAAATAAGAGCATATCAAGACAACTATAGAATTCATGGCTAGTGAGAAGGAAAAATACAAGCAATTATTAGGTAAAATGAGTAATGACGTTAATTCCCAGTTAGATAATATGAAAACAAAGATGAAATAGCATCTTAAACACAAAGACTAGTCCGATACCAAACTCCAGTATATGCTAGCTAACCTCAATTCAGAGCTTACCAAGTTATTTTAGGCAGAAAACAAGGAAGGAGAAGCTACTTATGACTGCCTCCTTAAATTAATTGAGGATTCATGTGCTAAGATTCAATAAGTTCAGCTCAAATGATGATTAGTTAATAATCTCATAATTATTTCAACTGACTGATAAAACGTAGAATTAAATCAACCATTAACTAGGATAATTGTGGTACCCTCCCTCATAATAACGTTCAGCCCAAGATAGTTCTTGATAGTGTCATCGAGGTCTTCTTCGCTAAATCCCCTTGATATAACTCGCCTTAACAATTGATGGAAGTCAGCGCTTTTGCTTTCTGAATAATTGCACATATCCTTGATGATCTTGAAAATTTAAGATGTATAGTCATGCATCGGTCTGCGCGATTAATGATCGAACCTTAAGTTTTTCTGGCTTTCTTTGATAATCTCCAGGCACTCAATCACGTCATCCTCGTTGACTTCGTTCGAAAATCTTAATTTAGCCTAAATAGCCAAAGAAATACTCTTGCTTGACAAAGTCGAATAGTGGCTAGCAGAGTTCTGGTTGTGGTGTAGGAGTCTCCTTCTTTTAAAAGATCAGTTTGATCTTGTCGTTTCTAGATATATTTATCAATCAGTAGTTTTTGTAAATTGTAGCTAATAGTAGGCGTATAAGTCTTCGAAAGCGAAATATAGGTTCTGAGAAACTCAGGAGTAAAAAGATTGTGATTTGGCAGGCCTGTTTAACTTTTATGAACCATGCCTATATGCTTTGCTAAAGCAATGTCCTTTTAACAATCAGATTCGTCCAGAAGAATAAATATGAGGTCAAATCTTGAAAGAAGAGCTGCTGGCAGATTTATATTTTTATGAACCGTTTCATTTTTATTGTATCTGCCATAGAGGGGGTTGGCGGCTGCCAGAATAGAGGTACGAGCGTTAAGTGATGTAATAATTCCGGCTTTAGCTATTGAGACTGTTTGCTGTTCCATGACTTCGTGAATAGCTGTGCGATCATATTATTCCATCTTATCAAACTAGTCAATGCAGCAAATACCCATGTCAGCCAAAACAAGAGCTCCAGCTTAAAGTGATATTTAGTGAGTGAATTGATCGATCACCACGGCAGCAGTTAGACCTACATCGGAACTTCCCTTTCCCGAAGTGTAGATCGCTCTTGGTGCTAAGTAAGAGATGTGCTTTAAAAGTTGTGATTTTGCAATACCAGGATCACCAATGAGGGCGATATTGATTTATCCTCTGATTTTAAGATTATCATGAGTCTACTTAGTTACTCCTCCAGCCATAAGCAAAAGTAGAGCTTTCTTGACAGTTTCCATACCATAGATTTCAGGCGCAATGGAAGCAGCCATTTTAATGAAGAGAGTCTCATCATCAAGACTTGCTCTAATTCCCTCTATTTCTGCTCTTTGATCTGCAGTAAGAGACATTTCTAGGTACCTCTTTTTTTCACGAATGATCTTGGCTGCCTGCAAATGACATTCAAATGCCAAATCATTTTAAAATCGAAAGTTTAATCTTTTTCTTGGCAAGAGAATACCTTGAACTACAATGACATCGCCTGGAGAAGCTGTTTTGATCTGGGACTCCTTAAGAGTGAGAGGATATGTGCGCGGAATACGACCATCCCTCAGTTGGTCTGGGGTTTCCTGAATCTTAAGATATTGAATAGATTTAAATTTAGAGCTACTAGGCAAAAAAGTCAATTTACCATTTACTTTATTTTAAATACATCTCTTGGACATGCATTTATCCAATGGAATATAGGCGTTGTCAAATACTTACATATAGTTTTCACATCCACATAAGTCGCATATGTAAGTGGCCACAGTCAACTCAGGCTTGATCTCACTGGTCCGTACCACAATAGCTTTCACCATCACAAGTGAGCCAATTTAATCTGCAGTCAAGTCACTTACTGCCTTGGGCTTCGTCTTTGAGTTAGGGCCATATATAATAGCGACATCATAATTTTTATGGATTGACAAAGGTATCTATTCACAGTTTTCCAAAGAGGCTGAATTTTGAATTTGCCAATTGGCGCTTCGCTGATCCTTAAGAATGTTTTAGAATTTAATTCTAATTTCCTGAATACAACTTTGAATACTTCATCTGGGTCCACTTGCTTGAGTCGGATAGGCATGAGTTCATCTGCGATTTCACTGAAGATGTCAATGTATCTAGCAGTATTGGTTTTAAACATTTAAACAAAGGATTGTTCATCCTCCTTTCTAAAGAAACTTTCCAGATCTTAGAAAACAATTTCGAGGCACTTAGATTCCTAATCGGCAAGTTATTGCTAAATAGATGAAGAGGTACCAGAGCAACAAGGTATTTCTTGCGGCCATAGATTTCATGTATGAAGTTGGAATCATAATCTTCGAAGCCCTTAATGAACTAGCGACACTTGTTTTTTTGGTCATCAAATACAATGCGCCGAACTGTCTTTTCCTTCATTCAAATCAAATTTTGCAGAGTTATTATAATGTTCGATTCGTATAATAGCCGGCAACAAAATAATTGATCAAGGGTATTTAATCAAACTATGATGATAGTAACAAAAATATTTTCGAAACTTATGCGATTTCAAAAACTATTTTATTTGACAGAATGATAATAATTAAATAATTCATTTGAAATGATATTCCGCAAACCGACAGTCATTCAAATCAAGGCCGAAGAAGACATGCAGGATATTCAGCCTCCTGTCCGCAGTAGCAACCAATTCACGCCCAATAATCCCATTAAAGGCAGACTGCAGTAACTGCGCAACCAGATGGATATCGAACGTAACTCTAATCAATCGCCTTTTTCCAATGAATACCAAAGTTTGATGCGCAACATCCATGATGAAGTAAACGACTTATGATAGGTTTAACATCTATAATTCATTGATAACTATTATATTAGTAGATGGATCATGCTAGTTATAAATTGAGGGCATCTTAATGAGTGTAAAATTAAAAAGTGTGCTCGCGTTCTCTCCCCACAGCCAATAGACTCTTGCTCCAGTCTGATGCCATCATAACAATGCCGGAATTGCCTTCTACTTTTTTTAGAAATCCACCTTATTTGTCAAACCAGCTTATATTACCATTGCTGTCACCAATAGCAATATATCCATTGTGCATAACTTAAAGTGCAGTTGGCTCGAACTCAAGCTTAAATTTATTCAAGTAGCCTCTAAAGCGCAGCTCATACTCAAATACGAAATTGTCTTTGCCAATAGAAAAAAAAGTATTGCCAACAGGATGAAATTGACTGCGAGTGATTGTAGCGTTACTATGTAAATTTATGTCTTGCACTAACTGTTATGTATGAGGGTCCCATAACTTTATTGTATCATGCAGATCAAGAGAACTACTTAGTATAAGGCCTTTAAAAGGATGCCAGTTAATACAGTTAATCCCGTATACATGGCCTGTAAATTTTTTGTTGAGAAAAGGTGGCACGCGGGCCTTCTCCTTACCAATATCCAAAATTAAACATCTGTTATCACTCATTCCACAGGCAACTTTAGTTTGGAAAGGCGATAAACTAATATCTAAGACTCCCTCAAAGATTGTTTGTATGCTGTTAGCTTTAATGTCCTCGATATTTGGCCCCTTTGAAAGATCTACGTATGCAAAGACTCCCTTTTTATCAGCCGCTAAGACAAAACGCCCATCTTCAAAGCAGCTAATTCCTCCCAGTCCACCCTGCAGTTTATTATAGTAGAAATCACTGATTTTTGGTTCGGCTGCGTCAATAAAGTTAATATCTCCTCGTTCTGAAGTTTTATCATAGCCTAAAACGATGGTTTTGTTATCTTTCAGAAATTTCATGTTCGTTAGTTTTTCGTTTGCCTTCTTTCGTTTATGAGAGAGAAGTGTGACTGATGTATCTAGTAAATGTCTCGCCTATTTATGCAAAGGGAACAATTTATGAAACTTGGAGTTGGTGATATACATTTGAGCGAATAGGCAGCGTACCTTTTCCTCTACATTCTTCTCTAGAGGGTTTTCAATATCCATCTGATTATATCTTATTAAATAGAGTAAATTAAATAGCAATTTAATTGAGATGATTAGATTTGACTGAATATTTTAAATTTGATAAATTGAAAGTTTATGATGACTCAGATTCTATTTTTTAAAAAGTAGAATTCGATAAAGTCATATAACATTATTACTTTATTTGTCACAATAATTCATATTTGGTAAATCCTTATACTAGATTAATTGATAGATAATATTGTTCTGAAATCATTTCGATGAGATTGATACATCTTCAAGGTACGTCTAATTTAGAATGACTGATTCTTTTTTAGACTCATCCCACGACAACTTGGTTAATAAACGAGGATATTGAGTCTCAGCATTTTCAATGGCAACTGAATTCTCTTTTTATCTGGTGCTGAAAGGAGTCTTCACAAAGTCCTCCTCATTGCCTTTATCAGCAGTATATCTGACGATAATAGCAACGTCGTTGACTCGCTCAGTACGCTGCCTTTTTCTGCATTACAATAAATTTTCCTGTGCCTTTTTTCTGCTCTCACTTGTTTTAGCTGTGCAATAAGCCTTCTGATAGTATTTTTAGGCAAGAGTATAGGCAAACTCATCTTCAAAAAATTGGGCAAACTCCAATATTTTATTAGTTCTCTTGACTCCCCGAATTTAAATAATGATTTGCTTAAAGCACTCTTCCACTTTCTCAACCATATGAAGTCTTTGATAAATTTTAGCAGCTTCAGCAGGTAATCCAATAACGCACAGTAAGCGAGCAACCTTCTTTTCAATTTCAAATTTATCGAACATTTTCTTTTTTTAAACCACCAAACGGTCATATTTTCGAATAATCTGACAATAGCTCTTAATTGCTTCAACTACCCTAGCCTTATCACAGATAAACTTTTTAGCTATTTGATCAGCCTTAAATTTGTGAATGGTGACAAAAATGGATCCTATATTTTCATCATCAGCAATTTAATTATCATTTTTTTACTTGTCATTTTATTTCTTTTCATTCTTAATAAACCTTAGTAAGAAATCATAGTAGTGAATGGGCTCACCCTATATTATTTTGGCTTCATTTGATATTATATAGGAAATAATCCAACTATCCTTCAATTTAAGTCCGTCAAAGAAGTTTCTAATGTTTCCAGTCACAGCTAGTGCCTTGTTGGTAATGATATTTTTAATCATAATGGTTGAAGACAGTAAGAATTTGATGAATTGCAAATATTTACGGAGATCCTTGCATCTGTTCTCCAAATTTTAGTTTTTGGCGAGCAGAGTATCGTTGATATGATTAATTAATTCGCAAACTGTCTGAATGTAATCTTCTATTGCTTTGATAATCTTATCATATCCTTCATTTTCAATGGCTGTAAACTTTTAAAGGAATTCTTTGTTAATTTTGCAGAAATAGAATAGGAAAGTTAACCTATCAATGGACTGGGGAATCATATCCTCATCGGCCTATAATTTGCTTATTTTTAATTTTTCGAGAGTATAGAAATCCTTTAATTCAACATTGTCTTCCAAATAATAACCCTTAAATTAATTGTACATCACTGCAAGATTTGAAAATTTGATTATTTAAGTGTTTTTAGGTTACATCTTGCTTGTAGTATAAAAAGATGTATCAGCTTCAATAAAGTTGCTGCTGTTTGGATCTTCCTTGATGTTCAGGCCATCATATATTGAGGAAACAACAAAACCAATAGGAATTATTGAATTTGAAACGGTGGTACTCCAGCCATTAGTAAATTTTTATATAGCTGTGGCCAT
>Ga0302186_10000187_pt1 | contig 57351 bp, 40 predicted proteins | sample II_Bog_E1_2_FD_198782 | JGI IMG/M metagenome (GOLD analysis project Ga0302186, IMG submission 198782) | Peat permafrost microbial communities from Stordalen Mire near Abisko, Sweden - II_Bog_E1_1 | ecosystem: Environmental > Terrestrial > Soil > Wetlands > Peat | place: Sweden: Abisko...
AATTACATTATAAATAAGATTTGTATTTTCTAACAACAGTTTAAATAAAAGACACAGTCAAAAACTTCATTTTTGTCATAATTAAATAAGGTAAACTTTTTGAAAACTTATTAATTGATAGATATAATAGATTGGTAAGTTTAAATAGAAAATGAACAAGAAGATCTACATCTCTGATATTGATACTCCACTGGGTTATCATCTCGTGGAATTCTTTCGTGACGACCATCTAGATCTCGAAAATTACGCTCTTATTGTTGGAACAGCTTTGGGGCATCCCCAAATCCATGGAGTATATCAAACAATATAGGTATACTTTTGAATATTTAGTTTATTAAATAGCCTCAACTTGCTTGTAGATCCTCTCTAGATTGTGATGTCATTATATTAAACCTCAGAACACCGACTAATTAAGCCGAGATTATCATCAAATGTACATTAAGCATAATGAAAGTCTTCGAAAGTATCAACAAGAGTATGACAAAAATGGTGAGAATCATAGGAATATCCACAGTGATGACTTGGGAGGGTATGCAAACCTACTAAGCTGAAAAAGATGTTGGAGATCGGGAAAAATTTATGGCAGCAGCTCTAGATGAAAACAGTTGGAAGAAAATAAAATACCAAGACCATTAATATCAAAACAGAATATCAAATAATTTTTTCATCAAAAACTACGAACTGGAAAATATGCTTTTAAGCTTAAATAAATTTAAAAATATTAAAGCTTCTGTTTTATGCGCAGGATTCATTTACGGTAAAGATAGTTGCTAAATTCAAAGTGAAATTTTAACTTCACTGGGTGGTGGGCAATTGATTCTTTGTGGAGGAGGCAACAATCATATTCCTTTGGTACACATCGATACCCTCATTTAATCTTTGGGTCTACTTATTGAAGCAAAAGATTGCCCGTACTCAATTATTGTGGATTAGTAGCAATTTACTCAAATATAAATTAAAAATACAATAAATGAAGGTATTAATGGCAATATTTTAGTCACTGGCAATGGCAAGTCCCTCCTGCATCGAGAATCATCCTTCCTCACTAAGGAAGACTCTTTATGGAATTTTTCACTTTCGTTGATTTCCAGTCATATATTCAGCTCTTGCTTCAATAAAAATAGCTTTAAAAGTTATGCCAATCAACTCATTTCTGATTTTTGTGAGTACACTCTTTATTCTCCAAAACAAGCCTTGGCTTTTACCGATAATTTCTAAGAGTCAGCTTTGCTCTAGCTAACTGATAAACTGAAATAGAAAATTCATATTCTAACTCAAGAAGATATTGATAAATTGGATCTTTAACTCATTGAGAAGATGACTCCTCCTGAGCCATAAGTGCCCAAAAAACAGAATAAAGCTGCTAAAAGTATTCCTCAAGAGCAGCGATAGGTGCAGCACTACTATAAATAAGCTTTATAGAATTTGCTTTCAGCTAAAAAAACATAAAATTATGTGTTAATCTGTAATAAAAAGATGAATTAGTTTATAAGTCGGGCTTATTTCTATAGTGAAATTATATAAATAATTCCAAACATTATTTAAAAAACTGAGGAGCACAGACAAATTTAATACAATTCTTCAGAGTTTATGGAGTTTTTCGAAATAAATATCACTGAAAAAAAGGCAGACGTTGAAGAAGTAAATAATTCAAATCCTCAAAAAACTGAAGAAGACATTTATGTTGGCTCTGAGAAAACAAGTAAGAAAGACGATAATTTAATCATGATCAATCAATATTTGCTTGATAACGTGTTGGGGCACATCTCCTAGGCGAAGTTCAACATGAAACTATCAAAAAAGTAGGCTACCCTTAAAAATTTCATTATTTAGCTTAAATAAATCTACAATCGCTGCAACTCCAAGAATTTGTCAACTGAAAGTAAGCTCGCCAGTAAATGATGTTGCACAACTTATCATAAATTTATTAGCAGATATAATCATATGTCATAATATGTGTTAAATTTATGATAATTTTTTATGTAGATTCTATATCCAAATTTTAAGTAAATATTCCAATATTAATTGGGACTATAAGTTCTTCAAGCTAAATTTTGTTGTTAGAAAGAGACTAAATTTGCTGTTAAAAGTACGAATATATTCTTTTTCATTTGATTTGATCTAAAATCAATTTAATTCTGAAATATAAAAATAGAATATTATTTGCTCGCAAATCATTTCAGTACTAACATTAACTAAAGAGTTCAAACTTAATTCTTACATTTTTTTCTAAAAAAAATTGGTGAAAGGCTTTCTATAAATAAAATATTATTGATTGAAATTACATATAATTATAGTATCCAAAATTTAGCCCTTTTTAAAGACTGATCTTTTGCATTTCTTATTTTTACCAAATTGAATTAAAATTTAATAATTTAGGCATTATTTTTATTATTTGATTCATGTAGACTTAATTTTATTTGAAAATTAAATATAATTTGCTTGTATGATAATATTTATTAATGATAGCAAATCGTGATAAGCAACCACTTCACAGAGATAAAAGTATGGTCATTGTAGATTTAAATGAAAATGATAGCCACATAAATTTTGAAATTAGATAACCTTAAGCTGTTAGAAATGATATTAGTAGTCGCTCTGGATCAATTTCAGATGATGCGTTAAGAGATACAAATATTTCTAAATTTGGAGTACGGGCAATAGTTATCGCAGTAGTTATTACTGCAATCGTCGTGGGATCTTTATCGGTTGGTCTTACTTATTTAATACTTAGTAATAAGACATATCAATACAATGATAATCCCTTGCAAAATTAGTACAATAGCCTAAATAATAATCTGACTAGCTTACAAAATTTGTACAATAATCTAAATAATAATTTGACTAACCGGCAAAATTTGGAGAATAATATAAATAATAATTTGACTAACCTACAAAATCTGTATAATAATCTAAATAATACTCTGACTAACATAAGCTCAAGTTACAATCAAAGTCCTGTGAGTACATCTACAATTACCTGGATTACTGCAATATGCGGGCCGGGGATTCAAAGAATTTTAATTCTTAATGAGACTTCATGCACCGGATGTTCTGGTTCATCATCCAATACTCAATGTGAATTTTGCACAGATAAAAATAATAATACTATAAAGGGATATATGTGCGTTGGGTGTAATATAAATAGCACTATTGGATACTGTGGCTATTGTGAATATTGTTTTCCTGCATCAGCAGGTTGCTTTTCAAATAATTTATTTCTAAATTTAAATTCTACATCTTGTACTTTTTCTGTTAATTCTTCAATATGTACTGACATAAATAATAGTAGCAGGACTGGATCTGGATGCTGGTCGTGTACCACCACTATTAATGGAACTAATGGAACTAATGGAGTAGGGTTTTGTATTTTATGCAATATTTGCTCGTTTTGATTTATCAATCAAGAATATATATTCTGATTATTTGGGAAGTATGAATAGATATATTTAATTTTTTCCCATATCTTTGGAAGGTCTTTATACAGTTTGGAGTATTATTCTCATTTTCGTGATTACAAAATAAAAGATGAAATGCTGCTACTGAAATAAGATACTTAATTATAATTTAGACACATTAACTAAAATATTATTCTTTTGAAATAGAATAATTAATAAAACTTTCATAATGCGAAAACGAAGGTCAATCCAGCAGTTTTTTCCTCAAATAAAAAATAATTAATTCTTTGTAAAATGTTAAGCTAGCCTTATTTAGCAAGAAAATATTTGCTCCACAGTACAATGGTACGTCTTAAAGCATTCAGGAAACTATTGATGCTGCGAATTCTAGATTTTTTTACATATACCTTTTAAGAGTTACGCTCCAATTTTCAGGAGGCAAAATCGCAAGATATATGAGTTTTAAAAGGCTATCTGAAAAATAAAAAAAGGAGCAAGAATAAGGCAAAGCGAATAAAAACTCTAAATTTTTTAATTCTTAAATTGAGAACAGCTAAACGAATTTGAAGCCCAATTTTTTGTTGATTATCTTTTTAAATCACTCTATAATGTAAATTCAAAATGAGTTAAATAGAAATAGGGAAACTAAAGAAATCAAAACCAAAATTTTTAACTTTGGAGATCTATGTACGACTAAGCAATGATATGTTGACGTATATGACATTAATTGTTCTGGAACTGTTAGAATAGAGCAGAGGATTAATTTATCTTTTATTGGAGAAGTTTCTTCTCAAAACGGTATTAAAATTGAACTGATAAATTTAATATATTGTTTTGATTTTAAAAGCATAAATTATCATTAAATAATGATGTTTCACGGAGATCTTTGCAATGCTGTCTTCAGAGAAATAGAATTTTTCAAGGTAGTTCTATTTTCATTTAATTAAGTCATCATAAATTTAGCCGACCCTAATTTATTTATTTCAGATTTTGGAGAAAATAATGCTTTATTCGAACATTTTGATAATTCAAAATGCTTCACTTCGTTTTTTTACAGAGCAAAATCATTTTGAGATGGAAGACATTGTGATTTTACCATAGCCATGTTTTTTGGATGAGTTAAAATGTTTGATTTAGGTGAAAAAAGCCTGAGAGGTTATGGACTACTTGTTTGAGTCATCCTTGACTTTGAAAGTTCTTTAATTTTTTTCTCAAGTTAGAGTTTATCATTACCTAATTTTTTAACATGATCACTGAGAAATTTGGATTACTATTTCCAATTTTAAAGGGAGTTTTTACAATTTTGCATTGTTTTTTACGTTTATATTTTTTCCTTCTGTAGATACTCCTTCTCCTTTTGTAAGAATATTTTATCATCTTTAAGCTACTTGATAATTCTAAATAATTTGTCTATTTGCTGTTTGTTAGTATTCGTAAAGGCACTCTCTTTATAGATTTCCTTCCGTAAAAAATGCAAATCATAGTTACTGTTTTTTACATATACCAAATCTTGGAATTGGCTAAATTCGGATTAATCCAGATAGCTGTTTTGGTTTTATTCACATGAGATAGGATCAATGTTGGAAAGGAATATATCAGTTGAATTTAGATCACAATTATGCCTTTGCATGTTTTTTTAAAGGGCTATTTTCTCACTTTTGACGAGCTCGAGCTAAGCTTTTAAGTCTTTGATTTCTTTTTGGTAATTGTTTTCCTTCTCTTCATATTATTTTTGTATTTGCTGTAATTCTTCATCATGGAGCTACTGAATCTGTCTGCATAGTTAAAATATTACAACACTTGCATGAAAGACTGATGTGCTTTATCTTTTAAGTGAATGATTTGTAACTCCAAATCATCGTTTTTACATTTGCAGGATGAGCTGCCAAAACAATTTTCTTCGGTTGTCTTACAATTTGTATTGGAAGAAGTAATTTTGCTGAAGTGATGAACTTTTTCGCTCAAAAGGAAGGACATATACCCTTATAAAAATGATAATATTATGAAACGAATAACGGTGAAGGAAGAAATATTGTGTTACTTTAAAACTACTAATACAATAAGAATAATCAATACTTTTGGTTAAAAAACAAATTCAATGGAAATGTTATTTGCAAAGTCACTAAAGTCAATAAGTCAATGAGGTCATCTATAATTCATAGATATCTTAATCATTTATTTATTTATATATATAGAGAACTCAAAAGAACTGAAAATTTACAAATATATTTATTGACTATCACGTCATGGAGATGAAAATGCACATGAAACTGTAGAACAGAAGGACAGGATAAAGATTCAGCAAGTACCTGTCATCAGGGATGAACGATTTAAAGAAATCCTTATTTGTCTTAATCACAAACATCAATGCTCCAGCTGATAGGAGCAAATTCAAGAAGAAAGAGTGGAAGATAAAGTTCATTATGAATACTGCCACTGAAAGTATCATTATGGGAGTTGAGCAGTATATTATTAAGCAGGAAGTTTGAATTATGCCTCTAAGTTAGAAAAAAATACACTTTAGCACCGAGTAAATTTGCATTTAATGCAATCACTAAGGGTCCCAACCACATCACAACGAACAGACTCGTGAAGGCTTCTTCAATATCTCCTGAAGTTCCAAACGCTGCCATCGAAGCAGTGATAAGCGAGATAATTAATGGTCCCCAAAGATCCCATTGCTGTCGTATTTTTTAATAGTCACCTCTACCTGACATCGTAGTCACAATTTTTTCATAAACTTCCAAGAAATCTCTTTTCTGAGTTATCAATTTTTTACGACAGTATCTATAATAGGTTCATCCAGAGTATCAGTTTGATTTTGTGGCTTTGTTCCTCCAGAGTAGCTGGTATATGTTGTCGCCAGTTATTAGTTTAGGATGACAGGCTATTGATTATTCATGTTAAATATTATGAATTTATGGCATAATCATGATTTACCAAAGTCAATATAATATGATTCAAATCTTTTCTTCTTTAATATTTTAGAAATATTGGTATGATCTATATTTAAAGGCAATATGTGAATATAAACTATCATTGTCACTTTCCCCATATATTGCCTCCTTACTATTCCATCTTGTCGTGGCTTTGTAATTTGAAAATACTCTCTACAACTTGAACTTCTGTGGCGGTTGACTATAGACCACAAAAAGCGACCCAATCGTTTACAACCAAACCTGCACCAATTACATCAGAACCTCTGTTAATAGTTCCAGCACATAGTGGCACTTGCAAAAGGTTGCTCAATTCGTCCAGTTGTTAAACAGTTGTTTGAGGGTGAACCAATCCTCCATTGTTACTAATTACACTGTAAGTTCCTACTAATAGGTTGTTGGCCACTGAATTACGGAAGACCTCTACTCCTAGAGTATCAGCAATAATCTATTCGGTCTCTTTATCTAAATCAGGATGAATGAGGGCCACATAATCGTTACATGCGATGCAGTTTCCTAAAGCTGATAACTTTTCTTCCACTCTCACAACTTTGACGGTTTCGGGAAGGGAGTTGCGGATGTGTCTAAGTTCGTTGTCAGTGGTGTTATTTGGAACGAGTAATCCCTTTTTATTTCCAGCAGTTGTTCTTCCTACAATTCTGGTTCCTCCAACAGTAGTCTGAATGACAGGAATAAAAGATCCTAGCTAGCTTTAAAAGACACTATAGAAGTTATATGAACCTCCAGCTGCTACAAGACAGTACCCATTTGTGAGTTTAGCAAAAACTCCGATATCATTTGAGTTTTCGTATTGCACTCTATTTGCCATGGTGTTGAAATGATTTTATAATAATAAAAGAATAATAATCAGAATATAAAATACGTACAATCTGATCAACTATGATATACTCTATTTCTCAAAATTCTTCTATTTGATAAAAATTATCTTTATCTTCAATAGGGATTGAGGAATCGTCGTTAATAAGTGACAAAAAATACATTTTGTTTAATGAATAAGAATTACTGTTATTGGATATAAATTATCATTTACTTTTCATTCGTATTAATAGTAATCCTATTCAGATTGCTTCTTAAAAATATAAGTGATCAGATTGACATTAAGCTACAGCTTGTAACTGATTGCCTCCAGAACAAACTCAATCACATTAATACCCAATGGGGCCAGATCTTTTTTCATACGTCCAAAAGTTTGCTCAGTAAAGAGAAAAGGTGATTTAGTAACCAGTTTTAGATAGTTCTTTTCGGTCATGGTCAGTTATTTGACCTAAATATATGAAAATATACTAATTTGGAATAACTGATATATTCGTACATATAGTTATTAAAAAATTAATAGTAAGATTTTAATTTTTTGCTCTTCTAGCTGTCTAGACACCGGAGGGACGCGATAAAATTTTGCAAATTTTGGCGATACTTGACTCCTAAACTCGATTCAATTTTATTGAGGCCCTTGATATCAAAATCCCATTCCTAACTATAATTCTAGTTACAGAAGCAAGTATAAATTAATTCTCAATTGATTTTTCTTTTTCTTAGCTTGAATTTTTGGAAAGGCAAGTGGAAAGTGGTTAAAAGTTGACATATTTTTAGAATATTTTTTTTAAATACTGAATTTATTAAAGATTTATTATTTTTTATTTGATCTCATCCTTTTAAAGCTTTCCCATAAGATAGATTGAATCTTATTCTAGCATTACCTCAAGTGATTATATCTTTTTTATCTTTTATGCGTTGCTATTACACCCATTGCAACTTTTATTGTTTCGCGTAAATGACTGTGAAGTTATTTTTTTAATCTTTTATCGATATTACTCCTCATTATGTTACCAACTATACATGTTGGTAAATTAATTAGCTTTTTTAATTTCATAGATATTACTGATTTATTATGATTCATGAATGGTTTCGAAAGTTTCAAGGGAAGGGATCAGAAAAGGGATACTTGGCAAATATTTTTCAAAGACTCTAGATTATGGTATGATCCCACAAATGAGATCAAGGCACGATAAACTTTGATAATAACTTAAGATAAGAAATGCTTCGAGTTTATACTAGTTGTCAACTCCAGAACTGTTTCTATGATTAGTAGTGAAAATATTCTATTAAAAGAGATCCCCAAAATTATAGGCCATTAAGGAGCTGTATCGACTGATGTCTTGCAAATGTGGAGGAATGGCTGATATTCCTTAAGTAATCCAAGTAATATCACCCCCAACTCTCAGAAAATTGCTTACAGAACGGTTCCACAAATATCTGCATCCATAAGTAGAAGAAGCCTAAATCATGCATTATTTACAATTATGGCAAGATAATATTGATGATCGATAGGTATATGGCTTTAATTGCTGTGAATAGTTTTTGAGAATTTATATTTAGCTTTGATTATGTCTCCATTGGTAAGCAAGAGAGACTACTGATGTGGCACTCGATTGTAGAATTGATAGAGTTCATCGCAGATGCTTAATAATTATTTTTATTTTACTTCATAGAGGAGATCAATGATGTTTCCTAAATATTATTATATCTACCCATATCTAAGATATTTTGCCAATAACTTATTTTTATAGGGTTTCGATTTATCTTCAAATTTTTAAGGGTTCCCTTGAACTCAAGAATCATTTTATTTAGTTTTTAGCAGAATTATCTTCGATGACAATAAGTACAGCTCTATGTCAATCGATTTATTATCTAGCTAACTAATTTTTCATTAAAGCATTGCTCGTCGGCATTAACACACTATTAATTTTTTTCAAATGAGCATTAAGTAGAGGCCGAATCATTATCACTGTCGAATTTGGAAAATGCTTCATAGAGATTTTGATGCTTCATTACATAAGCGGTACTGATTCAATAAATCTTTCAGGAGAACATCCGGATGGATACTTAGGATAGATTAACGATTGAATCTATAAAAGCAATTTGGCTTTTTTTTGATTCATGGCAATTTTTCAATTATAAATTTGGGAGTTTCTCCATAGTATAAAAATAAAGGCAGATCTTATAATAGAGTTAATAGCAAAATTCTACTGGCTTTTATTAAATTGACGAGTATGTGTTTGAATTGATAATTTTATTTTTTACATAAAAAATAGCAACTAAAATTAATAGAATCATGCCAGAGGGCTATTTTTTTACAATCCAATCTTCTCTTTGATAATTTTGTAAGCTATTTAGAATTGCTTTATTATTTCCTTTTCCTTTTATTCCTTTATTATTCCAAAAAATAATTTCCCGATGCCCGATTATGTAAGCTATTATCTATTTGTCATTGCATAGCTTACGACATAAATTATATTTTTAACATACGTTTTTTCTTTTCCTTTTGAAAAAATTGTTTATTTCAGTTTCAAACCCAATCTATCAAAATTCAAGGTAACTTGGAAAATATTATAGCATTCATATATTAACACTATTTTTTATACTAAATTTAATTGTTTTTCCATTGTTATGCTTTTCATTATCTATTGGTCAAAGTACAATTTATTGTTTTCATTGTTAAAAAGGTAAAGTATGACCAGCTTATTGGTCATTTAGATATTTTTAATTTTGGATATAAAAATAGCAAATATTTGTTATTTGATTAAAGTCATAAGACTGCTATCTGCATTTCTGTTTTCTTGCTGTTTTCGATTTAAAGACTGCTATTTGAATTATATTTAAAATATTTTGGATGCAAGTTATAATTTGACTCGAATTTAATTGTGCAATAGTAAAATTGATACTATTTTGATGGATTAAAATTCAACAAATGTATCTATTTATTCTATGTGTTGAATTAAAGAACAAGTTTTTCTTGATAAAAATTCTTCATTCTTTAAAAAGCATGGGTATAGATTGATTAAGTTAGTTTATTTTTTAATCAGATACTTGTAAACAAATATTGCCGCTGATTTTCCATTAATTTCATAATAAAAATAAAAGTTATTTTGAGATTGTTCCTAATGAAAATTATTATTACTATTAGTCATTGTTACTGTTTATTTGAAATAAGATTCTAAATAATTCTAAATTTCGGTTGATCTGTTCTAAGAAATAACTTGAAGAGGCTAAACTTTAAAATATTAAATCTATTAGAAGTGCTAATCGCTTGAGTCATCGTCGCTTTCATCATCTTTGAAAAGCTAGCAGATGTAATCATGAGTTATTGGTAATTTTTAATCAAGTGACCGCATCCCCAACAATTCAGGTAGCTTTTCTTGGATTTATCTTTTATAAAAAATTGTGTCCTTCATTTCAAGTACGTGTGGATTAATCATTCTTTTTAAATATATAATTATAATGGAGGTTTTATGCGTCATTCATATCCGTATTGGATTAGTGAGCAAAATATGTAGTTTAGACCATTTGAGAGCACATATTTTATAGCGAGCAAAATAATAATGGGTAATCTTTCATAGATTGGATAATAAGCATAGCGATATTAATCACAGCATATATTTCTGAAAAGATTTACTCAACAAAAAACTCTAATCTTTAAAAGCATTTTTGCGTAATTAAAGCTGATTGACCTTAACTTTTCTTTGAATTCGATCTTACACAGAATATTATCTTTGGCCATCTTTTATCCGGCTATTATAGAATGTTCTGATGCCTGCCATTTTAGATTAATGAGGAAAAAGAGGATCCTTATAGTGGCTTTTTTATTTTCTCGGGAAAGGTTGCGTAAATTGTAATTAGACAATTCTTTTGCTACTTTATCTTGGATGCCAATGAGGGATCTAAGGTGGAAATTGCTTTAGTATTGGTTTAAATGCATGTTCGGGACTTAATTGTTCTTAGTAATGCTTTCGCCCTGAATTCATTGCTTCATGAGGCATATCGAGACCTAAATTAATGATATTTGACCTGTTGTAATGAGATCCCTTCGAGGAAACATGATTCGTGTCTTTCCGAATCTTTGACTATTTAAGCCATCCCAAGCAAGCGATGATTAAGGGGTATATTGATTATAATGCTGCATGGTTTGCTCCATCACGATTATATTAAATTTATCTAAGCAAAAATATAACTTTTATAGCCTTATTCTATTCGAAATATTGATACTTTAATTGTGCGAAATAATTAATTTATTTGTTGATTTGAATAGTGATCAAGATGATAAATCTTCAATAACTTCTTCCTCGATCTAATTTTTCTTTTTAGTCGAAATTCCAAGTTGTTTGTAGACAGTATCAATCTGGATAGGAAATTAAATACAATTTATTTGTCAATATAGGGAGCAATAACAATTCCTCTTTCCTTCATCACCTTCAGGTAATCGAAGCATTTCTTATATTCGCCCATCTGCTAGTGATACTCGATTATGATTGCAAAAATATCGCCCCGGCGAACTGATTGCTCAATATCAGGCTGTATAAGATATAAAATACCTATTATAAGAGTTGTAAGAAACAGTTTACCATTTCTTTGGGATTGCTCTCAGCCAAATCCTTGAGGTCAATAAATTTCTGTATTAAGTTCTTTTTTGTGTTTAAAACATCGATTTTTGAATCTTTATCTGGTGAGGTTGATTTACTCATGTTTTTTAATGCCTATTTCAGAGCACCCGAAGCCTTTTAATAATCTCTATATTCATCAATTTCCACATTGGCACAAGCCTAGAAGAAATTAGCTAAATTCTAGTAAGCTTTGGCTTTCGTATAAAACATGATGATATTTTTCATTAGATCTGGATTTTGATGCCAATCTGCAGTTTGTAAAAAATTGGCGGCCAAGATGAAGGTATCAGCGCTTCTGGCATTATTAGCAAAAGCAATTACTTTGGCGGCATCCCCTAATTCAATCAAACATTTCAGCGAAGTGATTTTATCTCCCACTTTTACATAAAGATTTGAGGCTAACTCAAAACTATTTTGTTTCCTACATTTCTATGCCACTGTTTTTATTAATTCAACCCTTTTATTTTTCTCTGCTGCAGTTGTGGGTTCATCTTCAGGAATTATCTTCTTAATAAGCTCTTCTTGAATGGGGACATTCTGCTGGACACAAATATCCAAAGCTCTTTCGTACTGCTTCGAACTAATTAATAGTGGAACAGCTCTGTCATACTTGTTTCCTTCCAATAACGAAGTAATTTTAGCATTGATGGCGGTTTTATCTCCTGCTTCAATCAATTACTGCTCGTCTCCTGATTATTCCTCCATTCCCTCATTAGAAATTAGTTCGGCAAATCCATTTTTTTCTGCTAAATAATTTGCCTTTTTAATGGCCCCAGCTTTTCTATAAAGTCGAATGGCCTTTTCAATAAATCCTTTTCTTTCGAAATAAGAAGCTGATCTAAAAGCTACTTCCTTTGGACTTGCCATACTCAGACTCATGATCTAGCCATCCAATTAATTGCTGATTGCAATTTTGATGGCTTGCGAATAATATTGAGCTTTGGCATAAAAGTGAATGGCTTCACTGAGCATATTTGATTTTTATAAATGTCTTGCTAGTAAGAAGCATGCTTGTGGTTCACTTTAAGAATTGCAAATTCTGATAGATTATTGAACTTGGTTCTGGGAAAGATAAAGTCGAACCAAATTAGAAGTAGACTCGCCTTCTTAGTAGTATTTTATAGCAACTGCTAGATTGCCAATGGATTAATTGTATTGTCCAAGCCATGTGTATAACTTTTTTTATTTTTTCCTATCGATATAATCAGTAAGCTCGTTAATTTTGCCAGCTTCAAGATACATCCTCGGAACTTCCTTGATGTGAGTGTTTGATTTTTCATAAAACTATATTGCTAATTAGTATCTGCTTGAAGCTTCGTATAACTTCGCGGCATTATAATAGGTATTCTTTAGATTAATTCTATCATACTTTTATGAGGTTTCAATAGCTTTTTATATTTCTCCGTTACTCTGGCAGATTCTGCTAAAAAGATCAAATCTATGGCTATTTTAATAAAGACTTTTTGCTTCATCAACCATACCTAACTGAATGGCAACCATAGCCAACTGAGTTTCAACTTCAGGTTATTTTTTAGCTTACCGAATGCTACGAGCGCCTCTGGCAAATTTCATATTTCCAATACAAATTTCAGCGACGTCTAGTCTCTTAGATTTTACACACATAATTGCCATTTTTTACCAAATGGCTGAATTCTGAATATTTTTAACGCTTTTATAGGCTTCATCCAAATTTCCTGATGTCAAGTAAAAGGAAAAGTTAAGAATAGAATTTTTAATGATTTCGTCATCGTTATTAATTTTCTGAAAATCATGAAGAGTAATATTTTTTATGAGATAATCTTCCTTCGTCCTTTCTACCACATAAAAATGTGGAATTTTAAGTGCAAATATATCTATAGTAGATGTTTTTAAGATAAATTTATCCTGCTGTTTAATCCCAGTTTCGAAGGTATAAAAGAAAGTTAAAAATTAGCGAGTTGAAGGCTTTGACTCTTCCATATCTTCCTGCTCAGTATCCTCTTAGCTTTATTCGGCTTTGGTTTACTCCCCTTTAAGCAATTCTATTTTTGATGTTTCGACCTGGACTCCAAAATACCTCACCTCTTTTTTATCCCAATAAAAATGCACAGGAATTTTATCATTACCCAAATCATATCCGATGAAACTATCAGTATCAATATCATAAATATGAAAACTGTGATTGACGACTGAGCCGGTATTACTAGCGTTGTTGGAGATTATGCCAACTTTTTTACCATTAGCATTAATGGTGGCATAGCGAATGTTGCCAATCAATGATTTTGAATCTTAAAAGCGACGAGAAGTACCCACTTGTTTAATTTCATTAGCAATTGTAAAGATTCTAAGATATGATTATTGGGTCCAAGAAATAATAAAATTATTCATTATCTAAATTCCACTTACTTTGCCTTCACTTTATGGAAAAACTAAAGATTGCTTTATCTGTCCAGTCAGACTGAGTAAATTAAAACCATAGTCTGTCGAAATAATAAAGTAATCCTTTGAACCAAATAAACATTTTAATGCTTTTTGTTCGATGGAGGAGATGCAAGATATATTGAGTTGAGAACTCTTTGAAATTTCAAGGATTTATATTTTTTTACTTGTCCAGTAGAGTAGTTTGTCTGCAATGAAATCAAATCCTTTAATATGACCGCTTGTATTAAAAATTTATACAAATTTGTCCTTTGAATCTTCGTAGGAAATTTATATTTTATCAGTTCCTTTAAGAATGGCTCTATAGTTGCCTGACATTTTGGCTGATATTTTAGTTTCACTCACAATAATTACTTCTCCATCACTCTGCTTGCATACAATAACACCGTTGTTTTTGCCAACAGTAAGAGTTTGAATTTGCTTTCCTAAATTCAGAATTGGTTGGGGAGCCCATTGATCTTTGTCTACGGGTGAATCAGTTCCAAGAGCCATGTTTTTCCAAAACATCAGCCTTCCTTCCCGTGTTCCTGCCACAAGTGAACGACCTCTGTTGTCATAAACTATGCTTGAAATTTTGTCACCAGCCATATTAATTCCAATACTATCAGCATTAAGAACATCAAAAACTGTCAGTGTATAGTTTTAATCGGCTTAGAGATGCCAAAATCTAATCATGTTTTCATTGGAGCAAGTTGAAAGCAAACTTTAGCCTATCCAAATTGAACTCAGATTTTCAGGTTCCCCAGAAATAGAAAGTTTCACTTTTTTTTCAGGAACTGATTTTTAAGTAAAGTTGATTTTAAATTGAACAAGGAGAAGGTTTGAAGTAATGACGATGGCTGATCCTTCTTTTTGATAAAACATGAGAGCCTTGATTGTGCCTCCTACTCGACAGACATCCGAACACATGTTCATATCGTTGGCAAGACAAACAGTTCCTGATCGACCAGCAAATAGGAATAAATTACCCAAATTTCCTTTCATTCCATCGATATTCAAATCGCAAAATACGCAATGAGTGATTGCCCATTCTTTTTGATAGACTGCTAAAAGATTGATTCCTCTCCATACTCCAATAGTTCCGGTTAGATCACTCGTGACCATTCTATTTCCTGTAGGGTTAAATTTAATCAGCATTATTGGATCTGCGTGAGGCTTTCCTTATTCTTTAGGAGCCTTGGTATCTTCGTTCCATATAGTGATGCGTCCTAATTCTAAAAATATATACCATTGTCCCAGCCTATTGCCAATATTGGATTTGATGGGTGCCATTCGATACAAGTTGGGGTAATTGACCTAGAAAGTTCATATTGATGCTTATCTCCGCTTTCATTGAAGAGATGAATTTTGTTGGAAGTGGTGATGGCGATGGTCGGATTGATGGGTACATTAGAAACTGCAATTCTAATGATGCGTTAGTGGTTGCTTTTGAGATCTTTTATCTCAGTTTTTGAAAAAAAACTCATCTAAAATAAATCAATGATATCGATTATTTCAAATTTAAACAAAAATTACAAGAAAAGAAAAATCGTCATTTTTAGGGTTACCCTATGAAATCAGAAAATGAAGAACTAAATACTTCAAATATTACTAATAACCCGGTCCAGGGACCTATGTTCGCATCTATAAAGAACTAAATCTTTTTTATTTTGCCATAACGATGCTTAATCCGGATTGTCCAAGCTTGCGTTGTCCTTTGTAGCTAATGATGCCTTCAGTTCCTAAATGGATATATTTTTACTTGATTTATCTAATTTAACAACTGATGCCGATCCTTACGGGACAGCAAGTCGACTTTTAGAGGTGGGTAATACTAATCTAATACTTCCCTTGCGATATTCCTTTGATAATACTTTATTTCTATCAAGCAAAGTGGATTAAAAATTATATTTAGGGCCTGGACTAACTGTTTCGTAAGTGGTTTTAATCCGACCTCCCATGTGAATATAGCTTTTCGATTTTAATTTTTATGGATTATATTTCCCAGGTCCTGGATAGCCATTAATTGTATTGTAAAAAATTGATGAAATTGAGCATTCCTTAATAAATTATCTGTTACTTCCCGGCTCGGTCCGAAAGTAATTTCATTCTTAGAGTCGATCTCCTTAGGATTGTACTGTCCTGGTGGAGGACCTACATCTTTTTGCAATTTTTGGCAGTCTCTTGGAGCTCTACCAAATATAGACCCCTTTTTGCTGATTTCTGATGGAAGATCATAAAATTTATCGAGAAGGGATTTGGTAAGTACTGTTCTCTGCTTAAAGCGTTGTTATTTTCCAAAGCTAAACTGGTATTTAGCAGAAGAATTGTTGCATATATTTCTGCATTTTAATTCTGCCTTCTATTGGGATTTCATGAAACAATTATGAATAATGTTTAAGATTAAAGTTTATTTTATAAATTCATAATAAAATTATCATCAACTATCTCTATTAGTACGGTTTAGTTCATCAGATTATAAACATCTTATTAGGAAAATTTTAATATTTAAAGTTTAAATCAGTCATTAAACCAGTTCATCTATACCACTCTCATATTTTTGTCAATATATTTAATATCTTTTGTTGAGGCATTAATTAATTTAAATTTTCTTCCTAATTTGTGCCACCAAAATGAATGTATTAGAGCCACATTCTCAGCTGGAATAAATGTTAACTTCTATCGACAGAAATGAACGATCAGTTCTTCAAGTAATGCAGATTTAAATTGATTTGTTGCAGAATCTTTCTTAATTGGCTGACTGTATTTACTCTTCTAGGTAAGTTTTTTCAACAGAAATATATCAAACTTTTCGCAAATTATACTAAAACAGTGAAACTATTTCCACTGTACTTCAAAAATTTTAATCAAATAGCGAGGAATTTTTACAGCAGAAGGATTAACTTGTCGAAGAACAGATTAAATATATGGAAATAATCATGAATAATCAATAAGAATCAGAGGAACTGGAAAGGAGGTATTAGAAAAGTAGCAGCAGACAGTTTACAAATTAAGGCCAGTAGTATCAAGGAAGTTCCGAAGAGGATCAAAAGACTATTATGCAGTTATAGCAATAGCTAGGCACTCTCAACCAGGTGTTAGAGCGTAACAACTTCGAATTCGAAGAAGAGATCAAAGTATATTATATGCAATGCAGAAATACAATCATAAGTTGTATGAAATGAAGGAAACCATTCAAAAATACGAATTATAGCTACAGAAAATGCAGGACTATGAACTCATTATCGATGATCTCGAAAATAAAATTTTCCTTTTGAGGGAAGAGAAAGATAGAGATACCATTTTAATCGAGTTATTACTTTATTATGCAGAAACATGGTCAAAAAGATTAGATTTTTCGAGAAGGAAAGAGGAGGGAGAGATATCTTCTTGAGTCCACATCAAAGCGATCGAAACCGTTACCTTCAATCTCCCGATAGTAAAGCTTACAATCTGGCAAAAACAAATCCAACTTATTTCAAAAAATATCAGTGAACTTTATAAGATTAATGATCATATTTTGAATTATTTATACTCAATTAGACATACAAATTCAAACTATCAAGCCATTGGAAAGCTATTGGTAGTGTCTTCGCTTTTATAAATGATCCAATAAAGTTAATGTTCCATAGGCCAGAAAAGCAACAAGATCTATAAAGTATTCATATGACACACTATGGTAAATTTATGATCCGGTGGAGGTGAGTTTAAAGATGTAAAAGGCAGAAAAGTAAATGAAAATTATAAGAAAAGGTTTTTGAGAACCTGAATTAATGGAGTTAATCCATTTATGTATTCCATCAATGATAATTAAGTTAAGGGCTATAATCCTGCTTAAGGTCAGCCCATTTTTTATACTTTCGTCATTTTAAGTTACGAAATAAAGGATATAAGTAATTCCTAATATTACAGATGCAAGCATCCAAGTTCTTTGCAATTGATGAGTTTCGCTTAATATTAATAAAAGGACTAAAGTGACTCCTATAATTTTCAGTTTGAATACAATATGCCCTTCTGCTTATCCTTTAACAATGAATGAGGCTATTAGCATAATAGCACATAAACAACTGTGCAAAATTTGATTACAAAGAGAAATTTGTTTTTTTGGACTTTAATCATGAATCCTCAGTATTTTCTTTCCCATTGATATGAGCATTACCGCCATTAACCCAATAGAACTAAATAATATTTTTACAAGCATTCCTTCTTCGTTACTTCCACTATTCTGCTCACCATTTATTTTTTATACGGTTAATGATAGCGCAACTCCTATGCTGAAACTTTAATACTCTACCCACAATAGAAAAGCTTGATAAAAAGGATTAAAGCTAAGCTAGTAATTAATAAGGGTGGAAAATGTTGTAGTAATGAGAATGAGGGTTGCCTTGAGAAACATTAAATCCAGTGTGATTATTTTAGAAAAAACCATTGTCACGACTAAGGCAATTCCAGATAGAAAAGCAGTCTTACTTACTTGATTTGCTTTTATCACAACAAACAGCAACAAGACAATGAAAAATATGCCAATACTGTTTTTATTGTTGAGATAAGGTCGGAAGAGATATCCAAACATGAAAAAGGAGAGACTTGTTATAAAACTGATAAAATAAACCACAAGGGACTTTATTTGGTCACTTTGTTATTTTTTGATAGGAGTAGCCCTCTCGTTTCTGTAAAAAGAGCGTGTAATTCTTGAGCCCATAATTATAAAAATATAAAAAGCTTCGAAACCTTGTTTGCTATTATAAACTAAAAGAATATACAACTTTAACTCATTGCTGATAAAACTTATTATTGCCAATAAATTATAGAATTGTTTGCAAACATTCTATTTTAAACTACAGCTGATTTTTTTTAATATTTTTTAAATAGCCTTTTATTTATTCTAACCCACACTTTCGTGTCTATGAAATGATATTCATCGATTAAATTTCCAATTAACACACTTGGACAGAAAAATATCAGATAATTGAGACATATGAAAAAAGACAGTAAATAAATACTAAAAGAACGTTGCAAATGTTGTGAATTATTTAATAAAATTAAAGTAAATGATTTTAATTAGGCTATTCTTTGAGAAATCAAGGAAAGTAGCAAACTGTTACCATCTCCTTTAAATACGTTGTAGGGATTTATTTTCATTGATCAATTCTATTAATTTTAAAAAATGATCGTCAAGGAGCGTATTCAGAAAGCTGATGGTAGCATTCGCTTCAGGAACTACCTTAGGCAAGAACGACTCGGGAAGGGTACAGAATTATTCACATAGGGGGCTTCGCTGAATGTTTTACTGTTGAACGAATGGAAGATAAAAAATTATTCGCTCTGAAAATCATAAGCAAGAAAAACCTATAGAAGCCAAAGGCAAAACAAAAGGTAATTGTTCAGCCATAAAGATGCTCTCGGAGATCAACTTGCACAAGTCTGTGAAGCACAGAAACATTTGCCTGCTATAACGGGTGTTCGAGGACGAGGAAAACGTGTATATGTTGCTTGAGTTGTGCAACCATGGCGTATGCATGCGTTTACTTAGAACATGTTCGAGCTTATTAAGAAGCGCAAGCGACTCACTATACCATAAACACAATACTTCATCTACCAACTCATTGATGGCCTTTGCTATCTGCACAACAGACAGATTATCCACCGTGAGTACTTAAATTTCAATGCAGTATCAAGCTTGGCAATCTTCTTATAAATTCAAAAATGGAGTTGAAACTGGCAGATTTTGGACTGGCCACCAAACTGGAGTTTCAAGGAGATCGTAAACATACTGTATGCGGAACCCCAAATTACATAGCACCTGAGGTTATCTTATCGAGCATGGGTTTGGGGATATCTGGTCATTCTTACGAGGTAGATATATGGAGCACGGGTGTTATCATGTATCTAATGCTGGTGGGAAGAGCTCCCTTCTAAACTGCAAGAATTGAGAAAACATACGAAAAAATATCGAAAGCAGACTTTGATTTTCCTGAAAATTTCAAGGATCATCACGCAAAAGATCTGTTAAGAAAAATTCTAGTAGTCGATGTCAGCAAAAGATTCACCTTTGAACAGATTCTAGGTCATTAATTTATGAATCCTAAGCATGGTATTCCGAAATAGATACCGATTACCTGCATGACTGTTCCTCCAAAATTTGAGAATAAGTTCGAAAAGTTAGAATCTAACGAGATTAAGGAGTCAGCTCGTAACTTCTCAATTAATACGCTTCGCAGCTAAGTAGACCTCAGTCTTGATTAAAACTTCGAGGGGTTGTCGGGTTTTAAAAGGAATGAATAAAAATCAAAGGACATTAAGGGGCTTTTAAAAACAGTATTTAGTACTTCATCTTTATCACGTTCATTATAAAAATTGGCAGTGATTGGACGTAGTTCTTCTCCACAAACAAGAAATCCGAATCCATTTGGCACAAACAGTGTTTCAAAAGAAAAGATTTCGTTGCGAGATCGTTCCAATACTCATTCCACAAATTCTGGATTGCAAGTGAAACAACCTGTTGCAAAATTGGCAAGCCATGTTTACGTGGTGTCTTTTAAAAAAGAGATTGTTATGAGCTATATGCTGAATACTGGATACGTGGGGACTTATGAGCCAAGTTACAAATTACTGTACAACAAACGTCAAGGGTATTAAAAAGTTTACTTAGAATCTATTTTTAAGCTGAAGGCGATGGCGATTTGAAAAGAATAAAAACAGAGACGGCAGCCAATCATTAAAACATTGAAAACCGCAAAAAATTTATGCGTGCTTACACTGAAAGTGCACTTGACTGTTAGCCTTTCATCAATACTGCAAGGATAGTTTTCCTGAAAAGGACATTTGAGGTTAAATCCTAAAGCATCATAATGTTCAAACTATCAAATGGGCATTTCCAGGTCCATCAACTGGGGAGCGATAAGCATCTACTTGTGACTGATGAAGAACTTGTGCTAGTGACGGTCCGAGATGGAGCTGAGGTATGCCGACATGTGGAGAGTAAATAATCGTATGTGGAATCAAAAAGCAAATAACTGATCCATTTGTACCTCAAGTTCAAAAAGATCAATGCGCAAATTATCAGTAAAAAATGATCTTTATCTGGTGATCAGACCAAATATTATTCGTCGAAAAGAATTAGCCGCGGACAAAACCAGAAATAAAATTAATTAGATATTCTAGTATTCATCGATCCTATGGCATTATATTGATTTTATTAGGAGCCATATGAGCAGGTACTACGATTATCCTGACCTCAATAAACCCATTAGTCCGTACTATAATACCACTCTTACTTCAAACTATCTCACTACCTCTCCCAATTCATACCTTCGGAAAACTATTGATACAAATACTGCCCAGATCAATATTCTGAATAAGATCAAAAATAACTCAGAAATATAAACTTCGAATTCGAACTACCGCCCCTCAGCTGACATTTCAGCATATCTTTACTAATCTCGTAAAAAAACACGCTCTACATTATAAATACCCATTTAAGCATAGACAGGCAAATAATATTTGCCCTAAACTCCAGGAAAATCAACCAAAGTAATTCTTGAACCAACCCCCTGGAATTCTGCCCAAGATAAATACAATGTGACTGATGCAAAAAGAGAATATTATCTTAAAGTTCCTGCCACTATCCCTCGTTAAAAAAGTAACTCTAGAGAATATAAACCTTATGAAACAGAGGATCAAAATGACAAAAAAGACAAAAAGTAAAGTAAAGTTCTAAGAATGGAATCATACAAACTTTCTATTCCGATTAATAATTATTAATAAAAATCAAAAAATATGAATCCTTCTCCGCGATTCATGCAAGAACCCCTTTCTGCACGGCTGCCCATCAGAAATAGGAGAGAATAATAAAGTGTAAAATTGACTTCGTTCAAACGTTAAAAAACACCCATCAAAGATAGTCCCCCTCGGCGTTCTTTAGAACAATCCAATCCAAAATTATCTCAAAAGACGAGTGCAAAGTTGAGTGATTTTTCAATGAGAAAACGTCTTGGATAAGGAAAATTTGGAGAAGTGTTTCAAGCAATTCATAAGGAAACCAATAGTCTGTTTGCCCTGAAGAGAGTCAAAAAAGAGACAATTAAGAGTTATATGATGGAGAACCAGTTTATGATGGAGATTAAGATGCAGTTGTTTTTCAATCACAATAACATCCTCAAATTATATGCAGTCTTCGATGATCTTCAGTATATATATTTGGTGCTTGAATACATGGAAGAAGGAACACTATATGATAAACTTAAAAAATTAGGGTCTCTTCCTGAAGATATAGCCAGTCATATCTCAACTGATGTTCTTCAAGGTGTTTCTTATCTTCATGAAAACAGTGTTGCTCATCGTGATATTAAGCCGTAAAATATCGTTATTACCTGTGTAATCATTTCATAACTAAGGGCGTCTGCAAATTGTGTGATTTTGGTTGGTCTGCGATCTGTCAAGATGATGATCGAAGGAGTACATTTTGTGGAACCCTGGACTATTCTGCACCCGAGATTCTGTAGGGAAAACAATATGGAAAAGCAATTGATTTATGGTGTCTAGGAGTACTGACATATGAACTGCTTGTCGGTAAGGCACCTTTCTATCACATTAGTCGAAAATAGACCATGCGCAAAATAATGAATGTACTTTTTATATGATTAAGGCTTAGAATGAAGAATTTGTTTTACCAAATACTCTAAGTGTAATCGCACGTGGTTTCATTGGAAGTTTAATTAAATGGGATCCTGAGCAGAGAATGTAGGCAAGTTAAGCTTTAAAGCATGCTTTTATTAGGGACTATTCTGCCAACGATCTCTGAATTCTTGATGACTGATATTGAAAATTGAATTTATCTTTATCAAACTAACTTATACCGAGATATTGATCAGGTTGGTATTCAAGACGTAAGCATGAGGATAATTGTGATTATAAGGGTATATTGATATAGATATATTTTTTTTTCTCCTTCATGAAATAAATTGTTTGAGAGAAACAGCAAATATAAACTTTATAACTTCATCAAAAATCAAGCCTGTTCAGTTGATAAAGTAAACGAAAGATGAATATTTAATTTTAAACAAGTCAAGGAAAAAATAAATTTGCTTATGAATGGTGGCTATAAATATTGGTGAAATATCAACTCCAAAGATTTAGATACATATTTAGTGCAATCAGTTTCATCTAATATGGAAGATTTGCAATAAAATCAGCAACAAAATATGAAAATAAATGCCATGATCATAGAAAAATACGATATAATTTAAGTCTAATATCTAAGACTGGGAACACTGAATTTAATGTCATTAATGGACAATAGTCTTTTTATTTCTAATTAAAATAAGACTCCCCATATTTTTTATCTTAATTATTATAAATCCATTATTTTTTAACAAAAATGCAATAGTTTTGATCGTTTTTTGCAGTAACTCAGCTTATAATTTATGTACTAACCTAGCCTGAGCAGCTTTACGTTCAGAAGATATAGATTTTATACTTAATAAAATTTTGATCATTATTAATAATTCGTTTTAAAATATTTTTATTGTCGATGGATAAATCAAGCTATTTTCTTTCAAAAGCTGCTGATAAATCGAGCATCAATCACAATAACGATTTTGCTATTCACTTCAACCATGAACCATGGATTTTTTTTGCTTGTCTCCACTTTTTTAACTCCTTATATAATTTCCTCGTAGTCCCACTATGAATGCTATTTTGGACAAATATTCACCAATTTGTCTCTTTAGTTTGGTTCTGGACAAAAAATCAAATTTTAGATAGAGTTGTTGAATTTATGAAGCATTTTTTGGTGATGCGATTTACATTGAAGAGCGTTTCTGGTTCCAATTCGTTAGGCCATTTTGATAAAAATTCTGCAATGATAGCGTAACGATAAATTCTTAATAATGTGATAATTTTCCCTTAAAAATTGTTTGTATTTGAGATTTTCGCTACGACCCCAATGCCCATAGCGTATAATAGGCTTAAGATCATTTTTGTTGAGTACGAGATCGGTTTTTAACTGGGGAGGTCTGAGACTCCGTTTTCTTTCATTCACGTTGATTTATCTCTGTTGTTTCATGTTATTAATTGATTATCAAATTATCATCTCAAGATATTATTATTTCTGTAATATTTTGAATATTTCTTCAAGAAAAGAAATGGAAATAGTAATACATCAATATTTTTTTCATAAAAGAGGAACCCATCTTTTTTAGGTGAGTACAAAACATTTTACATTGTTTTTTACATCCTTTACTTTTAATTTATTAAACGCAAAAAAATAAATCATGAGGAATAAACTAATTAGGGATAATATGGAACTAAAACTCACAAAAAATGATTCTCTTGGCCGCTTCCCCCTTCGGTAATTTAAAGTATGGTTGCTACTTAAAATACGAATTTTTTTTTATGATATATTCATGAGAAATCAATTTTAACCAACTGACATTCTAAGGTTTGAAAAGTTTGCACAAATAATGAAACAATGTTGCTGCGATTTTTCGAGACTTTGCATTAATTAAGAATTGGTGATATTAATTGAAAAAGAATTAAATTATAAAACTATGAGCTAAGCAAAGATAATATAATAAGTCACGGAAATCAAAAGATTTACTATCTGATTAAGTGTATAAAGGACAAATATTAGTATTTTTAAATCCTTCTCGAAATAATTATCATCAAAAATTAGGAAAACTATTTTTTCATCATAAATAATTCTTCATTTCATATTTTCCTTTCTTCATTTTTAAAAATTCGATAAAATTAAAGTAAGATATTTTTATTGACTTTATTAAATATAAAAAATATAAGGCCCCAATAGACAGATAAATTAAAGTCCATCATTTGATAGTCATTCGATCACTGGTAAATCAATTAAATTCAACAATAACTTCATTTCTCCAAACAATCGTTTTTTTGCTTATGTATTTTAATATTCTTATTCCTGCATGAACCCGACTTCAAAAAAAAGAGTTCCATCCCTAAATTTTGAAATGCTTCAATAAATGTTGGCTTAATAAAAATATTTTTTTTAATAAAAAATATCAAGACCCTCGAGTTGAAAAGCTCATCTTTTTGAAATTTTAAGATATATATTTGGAACAGTATTAGGAAGTGAAGTACAAATAATTATCAATCATATTTACTCGATTCGCCATTTCGTGTTTTGTAAGACTCCAAAATTTGTATTAAAATTTGTCTTGGAATGAATTTTTAATTTTAATGATGAATCTTCTCAATTTTCTTTGTTACAAAGAAAGCCGTTGTTATTCGTCATTTGCTGAGTTTTATAGCTTCAAGTAGTTAATATTTTTTTGAATGTCAAATTTTCTTCATTTAATTTATTAATCAAATTATTATAAATTTTAAAACTTATTCGACATTTGAATCATCATATTATACATATATTAGAGATAACTAATTTAATTGATTGATCAAATCACCTAAATAAATTTATAAGCTTTTTCGCCTATTAATAAACGTTAGCATTGACTTTCATACAAAATATATAATTCTGAAGCAATGAAAACTTCAAATTCGCAAATTCTTTCAGCAAATCAATTATTGGTTCGAATGTTAGTTTCTTAATATAAATTTTTAATTTCTAAATAACATGTGATTATGCGAACTTCCCTGATAAGAATAATCTAACAATAAATACAATTAAATTCCATCAAATCGGTAATATAAGTTCTTCGAATCAGTAAATTGTTTATAATTGTTAACAATATGACCAACATAAGCAATTTAAATCTGTCGAAGGGAACCATCCCACCACTTCTCAAGTATAAGATCGTGTTTCTGGGAGATCAAGCAGTTGGCAAGTCTTCCATCATCAATCGCTTCATCTATGATATCTTCGATGGAAATGAACATGTAGTTATTTTCTCATTTAGAGACCTACAATCGGTATTGATTTCATCTCTCAAAATATTTTCTTGGAAGATAAAACCATACGCCTTCAACTTTGGGATACTGCTGGTCAATAACGTTTCAAGGCACTTATTCCAAATTACATTCGAGATACTTCAGTTGCAGTTATCGTATATGACGTGACCAACAGAAATTCCTACAACAGCATTCAAAGATGGATTGATAATGTCAAAGATCAGCGTGGGGAAGGAGTTATAATTGCTCTCTTAGCTAACAAAGTCGATCTCCAATAACGTGACATCTTGACGTAGGAAGGAAAAGAACTCGCTGAGAAAAATTAAATTTTGTTTAAAGAAGTCAGTGCGAAAACGGGGCAGAATATTCAAGATTTCTTTAAGTAAATTGCGTCCCTTCTGCCAGAAGTTAACGAGCCAACTTCTCGAGCAAAAGATCAGACAGTACCAGCAACGATAACATAATAGCCATCTCGTGATTTTCCCCAAGAAAATATTATCCTAGCAAAGACAAAATAGGCTGAAAAACCAAAATAAAAAAATCGTGGATGTTGCTGATATGTGATAAATAATCCTTTTGCTCGTTATAAACTTTAATATCTTATGTTTGTGAGATGAAATAGATAATAATTAAGATATCTAATGGTCAATTTTGCCTATAAGAATGTTCTACAAGGTATATGCAATAAGAAATATGATGTAGAGCATCTTAATAATATTTTTTAACATGTTGATATTGGAGGATAACGTGTGAAAATATAATAAATTATAATAAGTCATGAGCATATCTCTATGAAGATTCATCTGATATTTCCATTTCATTGCTCATCGGTCATGATTTGTTTATTATTTAGAAATATTGCTATTAAACTATATATCATTAATACCACAATGCGGAACATCATATCTAAAAACCCTTACTCAGGAATTGTCCGACAAACTGTTAATTTTATTACCCATCACGACCTTAATCAAAAAATACTTCGGGCACACCAAGGTTTTGAAATTCAGAGAAAAAGAAGCTTGTAAGAACGGGCTGGATTAATAAGAAAGTTAGGAGAGTGTATTCAGGAAAGACATAAATAGGTTGCAGAAACCATCACTTTTGAGATGGGCAAACCTATCACCGATGCTGAGGCTTAAGTTACCAAAACTGTTAACTTTTGTCATTACTATAGTAAGAATTTTGATTCTCTCCAGCCGCAACCCATCAAAACAGATGCTAAAAAGCATACTCTCATCAAGTATTTTCCCACTGGAACAATTTACTACATTGTTCCCTTCAATTATCCTTTTTACCTCAACTTCAAAGGTGGACTGCCTAATCTTCTTCTGGGAAACAGCTTGCTTACCAGAAATGCAGACACTTGCCCTAATGTTGGGCGTCTTACTGAAGAGCTAATGATTCAAGCTGGCTTTAATAATGGAGAATATCAGAATGTTTATACCAGCAATGATCAAATCGATCAAGTTTTCAGCCATGATTCAGTATCAGGAGTAAGTTTCACAGGCTCATCAAAAGGAGGTGCCTTAATTGCAGAAAAGGCAGGAAGGTATCTAAAGAGAGCTGTGATGGAACTTGGAGGTAATGATGCTTTCGTGGTTTTAGCTGACGGAGATGTTAATCTGGCTGTTTCTGCTGCCATTAGAGGAAGAAGTACTAATGCTGGACAAACATGTTTTTCGCCTAAAAGGTTCATAATTGCCAAAAATCATTATGAGAGCTTTAGAACAAAACTTATAGAAGCACTTATTCAAATTAAATTTGGAGATCCCATGGACCGTGATACAAAGATGGGTCCACTCGCTCGAGATGATCTTCATGATAACTTAACTCGTCAACTTGAAGAACTCCCAAAGTCTTATAATATATTCTTTCAGCGTAGCTAAATGAAAAAACCGTTTTTCCCAATCACTGTAATTGAAGGCTCTGACTAAGTCTGGGATGAAGAGTTATTTGGCCCCATATTTCAACTCTTTAGAGCTTAAGATGAGTAGCATGCAATTTAACTAGCTAACAGTGGACACTATGGTTTAGGAGGATCTGTGTTTAGCGCTTCAAGAGGAGAAGAGGTCATCGATCAAATTAGATGTGGGCTAGGCTTTGTGAATGAAATTCCAAAATCAGATACAACTTTTCCCTCGGGAGGAGTGGCTAGGAGTGGTTTCGGAAGATAGTGTGGTAGTTAAGGCTTTAAACAGTTTGCCAACATAAAGACTCACTATGTGAACTGATCTTTGTATGCGCATCCTAATCTTAGTTTTAAATATAATATGCTTTAGTATATAATACTGAAACTGTCTGATGATAATGTTTTGTTACAAATAAGGAATCAGTCTGATATAAATAAAATTAAATCATTAATATAGCTAGTTCATTGCAGTAATAGCTGTAGCAATCTTGATCTATCTTTAACCATATGCTTAATGAGCAACAACTCCATATCAATCTAATTAGCAGTCTAATTAGTCATCCTTTGCGGTTTTGTGAAAGCAGAAGTGGTGTGAATGAAATTGCACCTATCCCCGTAAGGGCAGAACTGGTTCATTTTAAAACTTCCACATTCTTTAGTTTTATATTTGGAGTTCACTTGATCGTTTTTGCGCAGTTCCTGCGACCCATGAGCAAATTTACACTTTTTCTCATAGGGGCAATAACCATTTTCCATGAATCTTTTGCAAAGTTGCGATTTTAACTTATCGCCTTTGAGCTATACTGATCCTTCTCCAGAGTCTACGGTTGAGCTTGAAGCGCATTTTTTGTGTGCACGAGGCTGGTTTGAAGGTAGATTGTTGCAGCAGAGGGGAGTTCTTCTTTGCATTTGTGAGCTATTGAGGCAAATACTGAATATATATTATTAGATATTTGTCAGGTTCTAAATAATATCTATATAGCGACGGTTTCACATCAAAGTAAACTCCAATAGAAGCAAAACGTCTCTAAATATTTTTCACTTTGCCTGAATTTACTCGCATTTTTAATCATATACACTCAATTTGTAATCTTAATAATTTGGATAGCATTGTTTGCGTTAGTTTCAAAATTTATTAATAAGGTAGTTTAATATAAATTTATTAAAGGAGTTGATTTACTATACTGCCTATAATCTTAATTAATTCATTGACAACATATTGCAATTCAATGCTTATGCCATTTAAAGGATTAAATTCTGATATTCATCAATATTCCCACCAGGCAAAATCGATAAATTTGGCATCTTTGTGAAGAGGATGGGCAAGTCCTTCTAGAGGCATATTGAATGTTCCGTCCCAAGCCACCACCTTAGGAGTTGGACTGTGTAGGATATTAGTTATTTCTCCGAGTTTAGCTTGAGGACACTCGCGCATATAAGCAGGTTGATTCATTTGCCATACTTTTCCCTCAGGAATCTTATTGTTAGATGTAGGAATGATGGGATTGGCCATATCGCTGAAGGCAATATAGTTTCTGATATCCTTGTTGGTGAATTAATCTTAAAGTATTTGCACATAGGGTGAAAAAATGTTGAAGCTTCCCTTTCGCTCATAATACATACCAATAGCAAAAAACATGAGCATAGATCTAGCGTAGAAGTTGCGAATAGGCAGCTAAATGCCAATTTAAATACCTCTCTGAAGAGGAGATAACCAACACCCCAAGCCAGGACCCCCTTTTGAAGATTCCAAAAACGATCAATTGTGTGGTCGCGCTTGCCGGCTTGATACTTGTTAATGTAGGCGGGAATGTCAGAATAGATATTTTGGATCTAAATGTATTCAGTGATACCTACTACAGTTCCGTGAGGGCTCTGTCATTGAGGGTGAGGAAGCTCTCTTTTTTCTTTCTCACAAACATGAGACAGTAGTTGTCGTCCTTCTAGTTCTCGGTGGTGAGTTCGATATTGGAGATCACAAGGTCGTCGTATTAATCCTAGATGGGCGAAATGTTACTTGCTCTTCCTTGGTTTTGAACCACAGCTTGGCCTGGCCTTACCTCACTGGCATATATCAAATAATATTGTTGGAATAAATAATAGTTGATTTAAACTTTCGCTACACGATTGTCGATCATTGGCAAATAACAGTGATAAACTATCATTTCACAACTTGATCTTCTTACGGTACTCAGTCTCCATGATGTTGACGAAATCCAGTTTTCTTACGGTTCGGTCCAGCTTGAACTGCGGATATTTTTGCAAAAATTATTCTTTTGAGTAGACAATGTTGATTTTTTATAAAGATTGAATTAAATTTTGATAGGGGATTTGATTACCGCCCTGAGAAGAGAAGAAATCATAGCTTTAAAACATGTTTTAGAAATCTATCTTTTTGAAATAGGTCTGCTTCTCCTTAATCGACTTGAAGATACTTATTAAACCCTCCTTTACTTTTTACGGCCTGTTTTCAATTAACCGAGCCAATGCTTCCTATCTTATGACTTGAATACGTTCATGATTTCGTGGACATGGTTAGCAGTCAGATATTCATCGACTTTTTTAACTTGCTACAGCTGTTATTGAGTTATTTAATGACCGTGTGCCTCTTGCACTCTGCTTGATAGATTGTACATTAAGATGGAGCTCTATTCAAATGATAAGTTATATATTAGAATCATTGATGTGGTAGAAATCAGATATTTTAAAACAACATCGATTTGTATTTTAATTAGACATGGTAAAGACAAATTTGCTTCTGTTTGGCGTGATGTTGAAAGTAACATAATGTTTTTGTTACTGCGGTATTGCGTATCATAAGATAATTGGTATAATCGAATAGATAATAAAAATATCATTAAAAACTGATAAAATATGAGCAAATGCAACTTTCCCCATGATAACTACACCATCATTCTAGACAATCCTATCATCAATTGTGCTAATAACTCTCTCAGACTCATAGAAACCAATCGTAATATCGCCAACTCTCTGCTTTCCTTCTCCTGCTTAGATAAGCCCTACCAAGAACATCGCACTTCCTAATTACTAAATTCAGAGGAAGATGAGGACTCACTGGGAATCAGCATCATGAATCAACTTGAGCCGTAGTTGATAGAATAAAATCTATCAAAGATCAAGCGTAAAAAGGTCGGATGCACTTGTAAAAAGACAAGTTGCATCAAAATGTATTGCTAATGTTTTTCTATTGGCAAGATGTGTACTCCTGAATGTTCTTGCTACGGTTGTTATAATCACAAAGACCATGAGGCCATACTTGAAAAGGCTAAATAGATCAAGACCAGAGGATCAAACAGTAATCGGCATATGCATAAGGGGTGTAATTGCAAAAAAACAAATTGTCAGAAGAAGTATTGTGAATGCTATAATGCTGGGTTGGCTTGCTCTTCTGATTGCAATTGCAATGACTGCTACAATAAGTCATAAAACTCATAAAAATAATAGGATGGCCTCAATTCACCTTGAAAAAATGAGCCCAATTGTTACTTGATTATTATTTTACTATTTTTTATACTTGCTATTTATGCCAACTGTATATTACTACTTGCCTAATTAACGAATATAAATATATAATGTCAGCGAAAACAGTCATCCAAAATTTGTAAGACTCTGATCTAATTCGGATTTTCTTAGATTTCATTCAAGCTTACCGCTTGCGCTACGAAAAAAATCATAAGGAAATTTCTTATAAATGTTATGAGGCAACATGGCTCATTGATGTTGCCAAGGCTACTGGCTATGGTCGCACATAAACTGAAGCCTATAAAAATGCGTTAAAAAATTTACTTGAGCTACTGATGGAAGATCCTCAGTATGTCGATTACTTTGCAACTGTTGTATCGCAAAATTATAGTAAGCCCATTGGCAAAAATCCATCTCCTCCTCCCAAAATGCAACTTAAGACTGAAGGACATGATCCTGAAGAAAAATAAAAAAACCAATACGACAGCTACAGTCGCATTAATTTACCAGGTAAGGTGAAGCAAGAAGTGCATTACTCAAAAATAAATCTTAACAGAAGTCTAAGTCAGAAGGGAGATCTTGAAATGGATGAAGCTAAAAATAAAATAAAAGCTTTATAAAATAAATTGGCTGCCATTTTATCTTAAAACAGGGTAATTTTTAATATATTCAGATACTGAGATAAAAATTAATCAACTATGAGGAAAGGCCAAGCTTTAAAAAAGGGACTGACGATAAGAGAGTCTATGAAGGGCGAAAGGGATTATGTCTTTAAAACGAAAACCCAGATAAGGGCATGATATGCTTGAACAAAGAAAAAGTAATCCAACCTCAAAGGAGTGAGAAAAGTATAACTCAAATTTTAACGAAATTAGAGCCGTCGAAAGTGGCAATTCCCAAGTTAAATTTACAAGTATTACCAAATTATCACAAGAAATCATAAAAATGCTTGAATGAGGTTCTCTTGGCTGCTTACAATGAGAAGCACTGCGATAAAAAGATATTGTGAGTCAATGCTATTGTGTTTTTCTATATGAATTTTGTCTATAAAAAAGAAATAGATGAATCATTTGCATTAGATTCTTTCAAAATTTGGCAGTAGTGGCTGAAAGGCCCTCCCTATCTATCCTTTATAGTTCCTTTATTAAGAACTCCAGTCCAAAATTATTTTCCCTTTCCCTTTCAGCATCTTCTTCCACGATTTCTCTTGCTTCTTGAATAATGTTAAGTTCCGTTCCATTATTAATTTCGTGGTTTGATAAAACTTAATCTCCTATCAATTTTACTGTCAATAATTCATCAATTTCTTGCTCATGTTCCTGTTTTTATGGCAGAGGCTGAAGCACATCTTCATCGAAATGTCTTTCTATTAAATTTTTGCGCATGAGTTTGGTGAGCTCGTATTTAGACATTTTATTGAAGTTGTTGTCCTTTTACTCCTCACTATCAGAACTTTCGTATTCGCTTCCCAACTACTTTCGCAGCCGTTGATTTTCAATGTAGTCTCGTTCAAGTTGGTCATATTGTCTACGCGTCTGAAATGTATTGGAGAAGTTAGCAAGCTCACCATTCCTAGTAATTTATGTTATGAGCTAAGTGGGAAAGGGAATACTTTGCGGAGGGCAACTGCTAGCGCCTCGTCAATTTAGTTCATATTCGATTGTATAATTATAAGAGTTGATGTAGGCCGAGAAACCAAAACCACAATAGTAAAATTTCAACGTTGGGCCATTCTCTCTTTTAACGAAATCAGTTAAGGCCAACAACGAGGTTTTGATTGCTCTTCGAAACAACAAAAAGCTCTTGGGCAAAGTCAAGGCTTTTGATAGACACATGAACATGGTGATGGAGAACGTTCAGGAAGTCTGGACCTAAGCTCCTCGCAAGGGCAAGAAGGGAACAGCATTCACTAAAAGTAGGTTCATCCCTAAAATGTTCCTAAGAGGAGACTCCGTCATCTATGTCCTAAAAAATCCAAAATGATCTAAATATCATAATCATGCTGTTTTAGTACTTTCCAATCAGTCAATTTGCTTTCTAATTATGTTGGACAGAGCCGCCCCTAAAATACTCTGTGATATCTTAACTAAAATAAATCATATTGAAGATATATTGCCAATTAACTTGAAACAACATCAATTGTTTTCGGAAGGCACATTATTAACGAAAACTAGATTTAACAGATCTTTAAGATCTTTTTAATCTTACTCCTCAAGGATATTTTTTTCAATTGGGACAGTGTTGGTTTAATCTTAATGACTAAGCTCAATTTTGCAAATGATTGGCAACTGGTGACCAGATTTGAAATTTATTTATTTTTCTGAGAAGGTGATAATGTGTTCGCTGCTATTAAAATGTTAGATGTCTTCATCTTTGAGGTTGGCATCTTCGAGCAAATGAGAGTTGTTCATAACTCCTACGGTTTTGTTGAGATCTACTTCCACGAAAGCGTTATTTAGTTCATCATTTTGAAAGCTGTCCTCTTTTTACATGGTCTAAGTTAACAAAATATTATTTTTGATAAAATCACTTCGTTATAATACTAGCCTTCAAGGCTGAATTGAATCAGCGAGCTCTAATAAGTCACTTTCATAAAAATTTATCCCATTTGGCGATGAAGTCGATGATTTCTTTCCCTGTTTACTCTTTGGAATTGAAAGATGGTCCTGCGAAATGATGTTTGGGGAAGTCTAAAAATAAGGCTTTTTAATGTATTTTACCTATTTTTAGAATTTGGGAGGATGAATTAATATTTGGCCCTCAGTTAATACTCCTCTGCTACTTATAAGTTTACTGGCGCTGAAATTTTTGGTTTTTAGCAGTTTATTAAGTTCAACCTGGTCTAAGTTATCGATACTCGATTCCTTCTTTGCTATAATATTTTGTTCCCCTTCAGCAAACTACTGAGGCGACGAGCATGATGAATGTGACTCATAATATTTATGCTTGAGCTGTTTGGAAATGTTAGTCTATTTCATATTTTTGTTCTTTAGTTCCTACCACTTTTTGGTGAGTGAATCGTTGCATTATGAAATTTCTTCTGAATTGCTCACTTCTTTTGGTGAAGATTACCTGATATATTCTGGATCATTTTCTTTCAAGTTTGAATATTTTTCAGTTGAATGGCCATTGTATTAACAAATGGAGTTGCGTTCCAAATTGATAGAATTTCCCTTCATGATTTTTTGGAAAGATTTACTGTGCTGATGATAAAAAATTCCTCTGCGAGTTTCTTGTTCTTCTTCTATTGATGCTTGAATACTTTGACTTTTAGTCTTAATTTTTTTAGTTTGAATGAGGATATTGGAAGTGGGAATGGTTTCAGTTTGTACAGTTTTACTTTATGTTTTAATTGAACTTATAGATTATAAAGCGTCTTGTAATGCATCTCTTTCTGTGGTCAGTTTATTATTTACTTTACACTGCTCTTTATATTTTTGCTCAAAAAGTTGTATTTTAGACATTAATTCTTCCAATTCATGCTATTTTGTTTAGAATGCTTAAGATAGATGCATTAGTTTTGATTGACATTCTTCATATTTTTGCGTTATTTAGTCGATTTATTGGGTGAGGCGTTCGTTTTCTTACTTTCTAGCCTCAAGAGTTTTGATAAGTTAGCCAACTTTTAGTTTTTATTCAGGACATAGATCAATGAGCGTGATCCTTTTTTATCTTTTATTCAAGAGTGGAACCGTTTTCTGTTTTTCTCTATCAAGATACTTGCTTTTCAGGATGCGTTCTGCACTGAGGTGGTTTTGCATGTGCTTTTGTGGGATCATTTGACAATTTTAAATATTATAATAGTTATGCATTACAAATACTAATGATATTTTTAGAGTTAATGTTTGATAAGTTAATTGAATAAAATCAAATTAATGGCAAACCCAAAAACATTCATTTCTATTATTTTGGTCATAATCATTAAGAAAAAATCAAATAATAACTTTCAATATAGTCACTCAAATTTTTTTTCGTTAAAGAGAGATTTGTAGTCGTCCACTTTCAGGAGAGTATATTTGAGGTTCTTTTAGTCCAAGTAATATCTATATCTTTTAAAATTGGTTTAGTAGGTTACGCATAGGTAGATAAAGGGCAAAAATGTTACTGCTGCCATTATGAAGAAAACATTTATCTCAAGAAACTCACCCATTGCTGTGCTTAAAGCCGAGTAAAGGCTTGCTCCTACACAGATCAGATTGCCAATCAACAAAGAAGATAAAGGGTAAAACGATTCCATGAGGGATAGTAGCATCAAACCATAGTATCCAATTGAACCAACTCCGATTATCATCATAAGAAAGATATAGGCGGTAAATGATTAAAACTTATAGTCGAAGCATATACCCATTATTACATATCCAACAATACCTATCAAAAGTGTGAATTTACTAATCCTGTCATAACAGATAAAGGTGCCGCTTTCAGTAACCCAATGACTGATAATTCCTGACATTATCAATCCGAAGACAGTACCACTGACTATCCAAATAGCCATGAGTATTCCCAGATCAAGAGGAGTGAAAAATAATGTAAATAATGAAACTACATAGAGATAAAACTACGACTGGAAAGAAAGGTCCAGGATACTCCTAAAAAAACTGATGACATAATGATGACATATGTGTTGTAGCGATATTTCCATAACTATTTGATTTGCTTTAAACTGATCACTTTGTACCTTTAAAGAAGCTCTTTGGGCTTGTTTCTAACAACTATTATTGACACTACAAAGCAAAATGTTGATAAAATTGATATTATGAACAGCTCTTTATATACATATTTCATTTCTGTTATGTAGAGTGTTGTTAATATTGCACCAAATGCAAATCCAAATAAGTTACTATAGAAGGAAAGACTGATTGCAACTGAACGATTCTAAAGAGGAAACCATCTCTCGGCTAAATAGGCTGACATTGGCAGTAGAATAGCTTGCCCAAAAGATTCCAGCAGCATGCAACATAACACTACTTTATGATATTATTACCCACGTAAAAGTTTCCCTCGGCGGCAAATTGAACCCAATAACCGGCCATTGAGAGAAAGGCTCCACACATAAGACTGTAATCGAGGCGCCACTCAATGAGCTTTAGAGCAGGAACACAGAAGATTATTTCAAAGATAAGTCCGATATAGAAAGAATTGCTGATTGTCGACTCGTTAATATCGTAGTAGTCAGCAAAGATATTAACGTGAGTGAAATATATGCCGAATCCAATGGCATTGGAAAAAGTAGCAAAGCAGTGCCCGATCAGGGTCAACCATTTTTGAATCGCCTGCGGAGGGGCCATTATTATTATAATAGTTATGATTCTGATTATATTTATCCATTGAAAATATTCTACCACAAAAAATTACTATTTTAATTTCAGTAAATATCGTAAAATTAAGATTCCACGAAGATTATAATTATGAATTATTTGTTGATCACATTTTATTATTGTATTTATCCAATTATCATAATGCTGAAACATCTAAATTTGATCGTTCTTATATCGTTAATTATTGCTAAGCTAATTAAAAAATAAAATTTAAAGTTTAGAATATTTGTACTAATACAGTAATGAAGCCTGATGCTTATCTAAACAATACTCATGGTGCTCAGCTGAGGTTCAGTCCCGATCTTACTTCCTATTGCAAATCACATCAAAGAAAAAAGAAATAACCTGTGCTTAAACTAAATTATACTCATGTCAGGAGCAAGACCAAAGTTATAAATAACAGCATCAATATTCATTAATATTTTAATCAAGAGGATGAAACCCTCGTAAAATCAATTGATATATTAACTCAGCATTAATTTGAAAAGAAAAAGTCCCTTTTAGCCACTGATAAGCTAATATAAAGGATTAAAGATAACTTACGCTTGCTGTAGGCTAAATTTACTGATCTATTTTAGGAAGAAATTAACCAATAAAAGAAAGAAAAGATCAATAACAATGAAAAAATAACTAGTCAAGAAATGCACATGCTACTTAATGTGAGTGATAATAATTACAGTTAATTTATCTAAGCCAATAAAAGATAGAATAAGTTAGAGGAAAGTGGACATCTTTACAATGGATTCCGAGTCTAGAACAAAAAAACAGATAAAGATAAAAATATGAGAAGAGGGGGATAGATGAGCTGGAAATGATTTTGATAATTATCTTGACTGTTTGAGAAGATTTGACTATTTATTTAATAAAAATTAATTTATTGGAGGAGTTTCTTATACATTTTACTATATTATAAATTATTAAACTTTTCATAAATTCATTAATTGTTGTTTAAATCAAATAGATGCATCCAATCATAGGTTGAGACTTACTTTTTCACTGTCTAAATTATTCTTCACAAAATTCCAGTTTATGATATCGGTAAAATTCTGAAGGTAATTGGCTCTCAAATTACGATAGTCAATGTAGTAAGCATGCTCCCATACGTCTACAGTTAATATAGGCTCGTAGTCACTAGTCAGAGGGTTACCTGCGTTAGAGGTGTTAACAATAAATAATTCACCTCCCAACTTAGTCAGCCAAGTCCATCCTGATCCAAAATTAGCCAAAGCTTGAGCTTGGAAATCAGCAATAAATTTATCAAAAGTTCCCCATTTCTTTTCGATGAGAGCTTTGAGCTAAGCTGATGGTTGAGTTTTATTGGGAGTAATACAGGACCAATAAAAAGTGTGGTTCCAATGCTGAGCGGCATTGTTAAAGATTTTTGCGTCTTTGCAGCTGAATTATAAGAATGTTACTTCAAAATGATATATTCGAGACTGCGCTTTTCCCATTAAGTTCCCTTTATCAGAGCGTTCAGGTTTGTGACATAGGCCTGGTGATGTTTACTGTAGTGGTAATCAAAGGTTTCAGCGGAAATGATCTTTCCAAAGGCAGCCTTATCATAGGGCAGAGGAGGGAGGGTAAAGCTCATGGTATTATTTATTATTAAAAATTAAGATATTTCTCAATTTAATTGACATTTAATCAAGTAAATAGCTTTAAATTTATTTTTTGTTTTAAGTTATATAATATCAATAGCTTATCTCCTTACTTTGAGCAAACACCCCTCCAAATATGGAAATTATTGCTTGAATGGTATGGTACATAGACCGATTTCCAAGTCTACGGGTGAAGCGGTCCAGACTGAAATGCAGTTCGATATATGATTTTTGAGCTGGATAGTAAAATGCGTGTTTTAATTTGCAAAATATAGCGAAGGAGATAAACTAAATTAGCTTTTCGTAACTGGGAATTATTAGGATGATAAGCAAACAAAACAAAATGAATGCTTCTGTTTTGATTTGAAACAGGATTAATTACTATGTGATTAATGAACTGTTTTCAGACTTTTTGTTAACTATTAGAAAGAGTTTGCCTGATGTATTTAGAATCAGTGGAACATAGTACATGTATTCATTCTTGGGGAAGAATATTAACCAAGTTATCTGTAAGATATGATGAAGCAGTTCTCCTGTGATTAATTAAATACAAGGATTTTTGCAATTTAGGCACCATTAAAAACATTGTTTTAAGTAGTATATTGCAGTTACAACTATCGTGATGATTATGACCGTCAACTGATTCTATTGATAGATGAGAATCACAAATCCTATGAGCACGAATAGAATATAGGTGAAAAAGCTGGAGATTATTAGAGTGATTTTATCGATCATTTATATGCAATAATAATTACAAATCTATAAAGAATATGAATTTGTTTATATATAAATGAGATCATGCACTTTTTCATAACTCTTAGGAATTATATTTTTGCTTTATTTTCGACTAGAGATCAACTATAACTTGAAGAATATCCTGCCTGGAGAAGTTTCCACGATAAAATTTTGTATGCTTGTATTCAACTGAGTAATCAATAAGTTAGTCTATTTTTGGCTCATTTTGCTCAAAGATAATTGATTTGTTTATATTTAGTGCAAAAATGTTGTAGTAGTAGGGGCAGATACTAATAACAACTTATTTATATTCTAATATAAATTCGCGCATGAAGATAGCAATAGCCTCAGGAAAAGCATTGCGTGCTTTGAGAATGAAACTTAATACTTTATAGAGAGCCATTTCACTTAGCTGTGCTTTCATACTAGGGAGTAAGAGCTTCTTGATGCAGTATTTATTGTAGATTTCCATTTCGCTAGACGATAAATTTCGATAGTGGCTCATAACTTCTAAGTTGTTGAGCACAAATAGTATATGAAAATGAGTATAATTGCATTAAATGGTTTGGTTAATAACTACTTGATGATAGAAATGAAGTCCAATTTCACGTAGGAAGATTAGATTGCTACCGATGTCAAATTTAAATCTACAAATTTAAATTTATTAAAACTTTTGACATTATTTCAACGTAATTTTATTTTTTGCACTTTATTATTTATTACTTTTTTTGATACTTTATTATTAATCATAAGTGCAGTTTATTCCTTTGGAGTTTACTTAATCCTCTATATTTTCCTCACTTTTAATAAGATGTTGGTGATCTTCAATTTGTTAAGAACCAATACCAACAGTTTCTATTTTTATTTGCTAAATTTAATTGGTTTTGGAAAGAGATTGATGGCATGTTTATTCCGCTAAGTAATGTGATGACATTGACTGCTTTTAATGCTTAATATTAGCGCCAAAAACCTCACTGCTCTCATTATTTACTGACTGCGATCTTGTTTACTATCTCATTTGAATTAGATCTTTTTGCATTTGATAATTAATAATTGTTTTGATTATAAGAAGACCATATTATTAATTAACAAATTTGATATATTCTGCTTATATTTATATACTATCCGCAATATTAGCAGAATCAATTGTAATGACATTTCTATTATTTGTTCTCAAATTATTTTTTTTATTATTTTTTGCAAATAATAATTCTTTCTAATTATTTGTTTGCTAAAATTATTGAATTCTCATAATAGAGTCATTATATTTTGATACTAATCTATTCTTCTTTATCGATCTAAAGGGAATCAATATTTTTGGAAGATGATTCCAATTATTACTGTCTTCAAAAAATATTGGAGAATAAAGAATGAGAGTCACCAAGAATTTATTAGATACAATATTTATTAAATAGATAGATTCACAAGAGTATTATCATCAAACTCATATATCATTTTAATTTAATGAGCAAAAATAAAATATTCAGTATCTAACTCAACACTAAAGCTGGTTTAAGCAAAACATTAACTACTCCCACCACTAAAAAGAACCTGTCTCGTTAGAAAAATGCAACCATTAATCTTGTGTCACCAAAAACAGCGAAAAACAATATATCTCAAGATAAAATAAAAAATGAAAAAAGTTATTCTCTTGCTAAATAAACCTAAAAATTATCGACACCTTCCCAAAATTCCAGACTTTTGTATGCGTCCAATCCGAAAGGGGATGATATATTATTGGAAATATAAAATAAAATTAGGTAGCTGAATGAAAAATTGCAAAAAATGTATGCATACATTGATTTATTTAACTTGATCAATTATGATGATCAAAAGACCATTCGTTGTTTACAACATAATAATGTTCTCACCCTTTACTGCATCAATGAGCGCAAAATTCTCTGCGTCAATTGCACTTATGGCATCACAAAGCATCGTACGCATAAAGTATTACCCCTGAGGGACTGTATACATTATGTGACTTAGGATAATGATTTATTAAGTGATATTTTGCATAGAGATATAAAATTTTTGTAAGAAAGCCATAATCACAGCCAATAAAATATGTTTCTTCTCCAAAAATAGTATAAAAAACATTTAGAATAGCTCGATTATGATTTCAAAAAAAGGCTAGAAAGCCTCACTCTCAAATATTAGACAGATAAAAAAAAGATTGAGCAGAGTTATGAAAAACTTATTAAGAAGTCTTAACAAATTACTGAAGGAATTGACACATTCAAGCATAATTTTTGGGAAACATTATCAAAAATATAAATGGGAAAAGATGCTAATCTTGATCCTGCCGATGCTTTAATCATGAAACAAGTATTTCGTGTTAATCTATCTGAATTCACTCATTTCTAAGTTAAAAAAATTACAAATAGACAAATATAACGTTTGGGCTTTAAAATTAGAAGCTGAATGACGAATGATTAATGATTATAGTAATTTCAGTATTGCTGTTATTTGAAAAGCCTCTATAAGGGATAAATAGTTTAGTTGTATAATATTAAAAAACGCATGACGAACAAAGCCGACTTATAGAAAATATACTTTCACAACTATACAAAGCACGCACGCCCAAATAATCCGACATTGTATGTATTATCCTATGTAGCATATCTAGCTTAGTTAATGATTCACTCACATTATTTACACCCCATAAAAATGATCCAGGATGCTAAACAAATGATAGAAATTTAGCAAAAAACAGTGAGTATAAATCAAAATTTGAACCCCTCAAAGACAGCTCCAACATTTTCTCTGGCCCACAAGTGATGCCACACAATTATGCTAAGTACTCAAAAGATGCTTTTGAAAAAAGTAGATCCTATCTTTCACAGTATGGGTCCAATCTCCTTTCCCCTAACATTACTAGCAAAATTTGATAATAATTTAATTTTTGATTTTACAATTTTATAGAGATAAAATTCTAGAGTAATATTCTTAGAAATAGAAGATAAATTTAAAAAGAGAATTGATTTAATGAGAATAATCATCAATCACTATCACTATCATTAGTCGCTTTTTTGTTATCACTATCAATTCTGGCTCCTTCTTTTTAGCAACAAAAAACTTTAAGGCAGATATAAAGAACACCAACAAGACACATGACTGAAGATGCCACTAAAGTAATTATTTCGAAAGTGTTGAGCTGATCGTCGAAATTTTTTATCAACATGAGAGGCATCGCCCCAGCATATAAATTGAACAGTCCTCGTCCAAAGTAGTTGTACAGGAACTTCATATTACGAATCATGAAGGCAACTCGGCATTAGATGAATAGAATTACAAGGCCAGATAAACCAATATATCCGGGCATTACGTATCTGAGAATCTGGGCATCAGTATTTAAGCTATCAGTACCTTAATAATAGCAGTATCCAGCAAATGCCACGAAGGCGATGCCAACCAGTAAATTCAAAGTCTTCAGAATGTAAGTTACTTCAGATCGATGTGTCTTTTTCTTTTGTTTATTTGACTTGATCGGAGCCTCTTCAGTCTCCTCAATCTGGCTATGCGAAGATTTGTCCTTGTTGACTTGTGACTGTGCACCAACACTACTTTTGAGTAAACCTTAATTGGGATCACTTTTTAGCATTTGCTTCTAATATCTTGGATTGAATATAAATCTACTCGATGGCTTAATAATTATGGCTTTTTCCAATATTGAATAATCAACAATAAATTCAAGTATTTATATTCGAATGATCTTAAGCCAGATTTTATTGATTCGCTAAAAAATATATCATAATCATAATAATGACAACTGACAAAGTAAATAGAGCTCTTATCTTTGATGAATAAGAAGATCACAACGAAACCCAGACGACACCCAATGCTCCTCTGTCATAAAATAACATAAGAAAGGAGGCTGGAATAAAATTTTAAATTAATCTTGGTCATGGGTAATTAGGAATAAAAAGAAAACGTCAACAATCAAATAAAAAAGATCAGTTTTCTAAACCATAATAGAGCAAAATATCCAAATAGACGAAAGTAAAGTCTCAGAATTCATAAAATTTGGCCTATGAAGAATAAAACGCTTATTCCTTTCGTGATACATCACTCCCAAAACCCCCAAACATTCAGAAATCGCTACAAAAACAACAAAAGGAAATAGATTCCATTATTGAGAAGACTTAAAGATAGCTCTAGGCTGCGTCAAAGTCTTAGGCAGGAAGTAAATATCGTAGTAAAAGTCCATTCGGTGTTTCTTCAGAAAAAGAGAGCAGTTCATCGACCCAAAAGCTAACTGGTCATATTTAGATAATGCACGATGCTAAAAGAATGACTCCAGGATTGTTTCAGCAATTGGATGAAGAGGAAATAAATAATAATAGATCTATTAATCCTCTTTAATATCAGAAAAAGAAAAAATTAGAAGATATTCAAGAAAGTAAGGGATAGAGTATGGGGGACAGTAAAGCTTCCAAAATATATCCTAAAAAATTACCTCCTCTTACTGATAGTAAAAATGTGCAAATGAGCGTGAGCAATTCATTACAACGAGCATAAGACAGTTCGATGATAGTTTTAGAGCACATGAGACAAGAATTGAGCGAACCTGATGCCAATTAAAATGAAATAAACTTGAAGGAAATGAGGGAAATGGAATTAGCCATGACATGCCCTCCTCCGCATCGACTGTGGAGATGCAGTTTTATAATTGACCGGTCATGCTGTTCTTACCCAATATTTTCATTAAAAAGAAAAGATTCATCTTTCCTAGTTAATGCAAAAAAATAGTTTTGTCGTATCCACTCTTATTATCAAATCACTGCTAACGAGAAAACATTTGGAGGGTCAGTCAGAAGTAATTTAGGTTATCTCCGAAGCAACTTTGCTGGAACTGAGTTCAATCTGTACGACTAAAGAAAAGGGATTTGCTAGCTTGTGTGCACGATTTGTTACAAAGCTGAACTTTCTTGTTCCGCAACTTTTCGAAACATTTAAATATACATTCGAAGTCAATAAGTATCCTATTCTTAACTTCATGGGGCAGGCGACAAATCTTATAATTTGAAAGATCTTTATCAGTATCAGTAAAATGTTGATAATAAAAAAATAATTCGACTTGTTAATAAAAAACCAGAATGGAATTAAAAACATAAGTGTTATATAATGAACCTTAAGGGACGCGGAAAAATTGGATCAGTCAAGAATATGGCACTCATCGAGGAAGAAAACCCATAAAAATATATAATGCTGTTTTGCAAAGCTGATACAGATAACTTTCACCTTGAAATTGTTCGGCCCTTATCTCCTTTTATCGCCATCGGAATTCTTCTCAGTAGTTTTGACTTTAAACTATGCTGTCAGTGATACTTTATATAATATGATTCAGTGCAAAATCAGTAGATATCATCATTAATTAAAATGGAGTTCTTCAAGAGAATCATTCTCCAAAGATATCTTGAACTCGATTGTTTTCCTGGACATTAAAGATATTTTTCCTGTCTAGAGGGCAGGTATTATGAGATCGGATCCAATCCAACAAACACTCCTCATGAAAAAAATGCCCACATGATTTAATTTCAACACATTTTTTGCCATCCTCAAGTTCCAATAAACAAATAGAACACTCTCCATTCTACTAATGCTCCAAATTGACTATCCTTAAGCAGAGCTACAATCCAAAGTCTATTTGTATTTGCTGATAGCATAGAAATCCTTATGTGGCTATCAAAAAAAGAGAGTTTAAAAATAGCCCTATTAAAGCATACATATACGTTAAAAAATATATATTAAGATAGTTTACCTAAATTATTTCATTATCGTAACTAAAGTGATTATAGTTATAGGAAGAATCTCGCCATATAGCTTGCACTATTTGTTCACAGACGAATATACACCCTGCAATAGTTAACAAATTGAAAAACATCCATAGCATAACATCGTAAACACTTGTGAGACTTGCAAAAATAAACATAGAGAAAAAGAGGAAGAAGTGAATAGCTAACAGGAAAATAAAGCGCTTTCGCGAAGAATCATCATTCTCACTTTCATCACGAGTAATGAGTTGATATAACAGATACATACTGATTAGCAGCATGAAATTTACAAGTACTATTATTACTACTCGACTATTCATTATAATATTCAATGATTTTGCATCACCTTATATACTGATTTTTTATAGTTACAGTTTATCAGCGAGATTCTTTGGCAAGAAAACCCTATAAATAGACATACTAAATATATATTAACTCCGAAAGGAATAATTTGATCCAAGTTTTATTTATTTTTCAATTAACTTAAGTTACTATCTTCTGATCCTCAGCAAGTAGCTCAAAATATATTTGTTAATTTCTAATTCGAGCCTTATCGCCAAATAAGAAATAAATAACAATCAAATGCAGTCTTTTCGAATTAGCAGAGAGGCTAAAGCAAAATTCATCCGATTTATGTTACTTTCAGTATCAATAAATTTATATCCTAAGTTTTTCTCATTCAGTTTGAGACGCTCAATTTTATGAAATTTAATTGAGTCTGTGCTAAGTAAAATCAAGTCTTCAAAGCGTTGAATCTCGATGACCTCAGAATTGTTGGTAAATGTAGAAACAGATCAACCAAATGTAAAGAATATATAGACTTAAAGTTATCATGAACAATGATAGACTCAAGAAACAAATCAGAGATTTTATTGGTAATTACAAAATTAATTTAATATTATCTTTACAACCATTAACTGCCGCGAAAGGAGCTATAAATTACTGAGAAGATTTCGCAGCTTAGTTCTTTAGGAGCAAAAGCACACGACTATTTATTTTATCCGTAATAAATCGGTTTGATCACAAGATATTATTAATAATATCATCTATGGATACATATGATTAATTATAATTTTAATTCTCTCTTAATATACAAATCTCATGATGAATTAGTTAAACATTTAATATTGAAAAATCATTAATTCAATAATCAATACATTAAGTTTGACTATCCTCTGTTTTAGGATAATTGTCATCTTCCATGGGCAGTTGAACTTTTTGACATTTCTAAAGCTTCACTTTAACTATCCTTGTACCTTCGCGTCCTTTATCTTCAACATTAGTTTCACTGTTCATATTTTTGTGTATAGGAGTCACACTCCGATGTAGCCTTTTGACGCGGATTGGCTGCCCTTAAAATTGCTAAATTTTACAAAGAAGTTAAGCACTGATTAAAAGTATTGCTGCCATATTTGTAAATTATCCACAATAATTTGGAGCAGAAAAAATTGTTATGAGTCTTCGGTTAAAAGCAAATTAGTAGCCCTATTCAACAACTTGATGAGAGCGGCAAATGAGGTCGAATTCATTTCTATTCAGAAAGAGGTTTACGACGTTGCTTCCATAGTAGTGACTAATGCCCCTCTCTATGTTATCACTCCAGCCTTAAGAATTCGCTTTTGGATCTGACCAAAGCATGTCCGATAGCATTTTATTTGCATGTGGTTCGATAGGACGCCTTATAAGATTTACAGTTGATAAATGCTTAGTGAGGGGACTAAGCCCACCGTGTACGCAAAATATTCGCCCAGCTACTACTGCTGCCACTGGCAAAAAGTTAAAACTATCAGAAATCATCTTCCAAATTCTTATGCTCATTCTCCGCTTGCACTCATCATAGAATCCATATAGTTTGTTTACTTAGCTGGCCTAGTGGTTGCCTCGTAGTAAGAAAAAATTGTCAGGGAATTTGATTTTATAGGCAAAGAGTAAGCAAATGCATTCCAAAGATTGCTTGCCACGGTCTACATAGTCTCCTAGAAAGAGATAGTTATGTTGCTATGGCGAGCCAAATCGGTGAAATATGGTCAGTAAATCTTGATACTGTCCATGTGTGTCTCCACATATTTGTACAGGTGCCTGCAGTTAGAGCAGCATGGGTTGTTCTGCAAAGATACGGCGAGCCATCACACAAAGTCCATCGACTTCAAACTCTTTGAGGGGAAAGGAATTATCACGAAAGGATTTCTACGTTAATTTGCTGATGATATCATCAATGTTGAGCGCACGGCTGCTATTAATTTCCTTCATCTTCTAAATGTTCTATAATGAGATTAGTAATTAACATAAAAAAGGCTGTATTATTACAAAAAATTCTAACATGCGGCCAAATATTGGCATTCTATTCTCGTGCCAATTATCCAAAGTTTTATGCTCATCTTTTCTAGAAAAAAATATGATTTTTTACGATTTATTAGATTTCAACATCTAAATAGCATCACTAGTTCGCGAATATAATAATTTGAAATATTTAAATGCAAGTGTAATATAAGGCTGATAATAATCATGAAGACTCCTTCCACTCCATTGACAACAGCAGATCCGAGTTCACTTTTGTCCAATAACCATTAGCTGAATCTACAGGCAAAATAATGCACCGTTTTGACATTCGAGAATCTTCTGCTCTCGACTTATCTTCGAATCCTCTGAACAAATCCATAGCCTCCCAGGAACCCGTCGGTCTTGATGATATTTCAGAGATTCATCAGCAGTAAAGTAACTAAATGTCGTGCTCAATGTGCTTGCAAAAATAGATAGATGTAAAATCTAGTTGATGCAGTGTCTTAGTTTACCTAACCAACCCACACAAGAGGAGGTTCAATTATTGCAAGAAAATATATCTCGACTGAGGAAAGATCAATCCATCCTAAAGCAGCAAATCTAAATATTTCAAGGTATGATGGCCATTACCAAAAGTAGCAGCGAAACTATTACCAAAACGTTAATAGAGGCTAATAGATTTGTCAAGAAATCATGCGAACATTCAACCTCTAGCTAGCCATTTAATATTCCTTGGCCAGATCCTAATCAACTAGCTTTCAGACAATTAAAATAACCCTAAAAGTCAAGAGCACTACAAAAGCCTAAGTAACAGCATTTCGACATAAAGCCAAATAAATCTCAGTCAGCAACATAAAAACAGGCAAACATTCTATATAAACGAGCTTCTTTGGAAAAGCACCTCATCCTTTTTGACGATAACTAAAATCAGTATCGTATCGAAGTGGAATACGAGCAATAGCATTTGAAGTTATAAGTAGTGAACTATCAAAAAGGAGAAACCAATTTCATCTATGCAGCTCGAATCACTGACAACATCCTCGGTAGTGAAAAGATATCTTAAAAATTTATCGTGCCTTTGAAAAACTATCAACCAAAAAAATTCACATTGACTGTGAGCGTTGTTCTATTAATTTTCAAGCATGGGATGTAAAAAGAAGAGAAGAATTTATTGCAGGCTGAAGAAGTCAAGTCTTTATCTCTACCGCTGCCTATAAATTATTTTATATGGTCTCGCTTTATCAATGGAGGAATCAAGTCAGATGTGGTAGAAAAAATAGAGAAGAGGCTCTATATTTATTAAATTGACATCAATTATGGAGTTGATAACTTGATTCATAAACAACTCAATTAATTTTAATGGGTTCAGAAGCATTGGATTAATTTACGAGGATCAAACCAGCTTCTTTGGGTAGACTTAGGAGAAGTCAAGGAGCAATAGGATGGATTTAAGTTAGTATTCCGAGTGGGCTCGAGATAGAGAGATGCTCAATAGTCTATCGATCTAATTTAATATCTTTGCTTCATGCTGGCTCTTTGATCAATATTATATATTCAACTATTATCTTACAAGTTGCACAACAAAAGAATCAAATTATAGTTTTGATATAATCATTATTTATATTTGACCAATTTGGGAATACAGTTCGATATTTTTACTCTTTAGAAACAGTTTTGGAAGAGGAATTTCACCCTTTAACCTTATAAGCATGATAAAGCTTACTTAAGAGTCATTTTACTCTGCTTATGATTTGTTTGATTGAATGATTGCATAGCTTGTAAAATATAAAAGAAATCCAAATTAACGGAAGTTGTGTTTCTGATCATTACTGATGTAAAAAACTATAAGTACCCAATTCTTTTATATTTAATTCGAACCTCCCAAAATATTAAACATGTAGACCTTTAACAATGACTCAAGCTCTTTCCCCACTTTAAAACACTGCCGGTTGTGTCACCTGCATGACTGTTGATTACTCTCACAGCCATGAAAACTCCAGCCATCAATCATTCGTTTCTACCATCTCCACATATATCGAAGAGATAGCCTTATAAGACAAATTAGCTCCAAAAGTGAAGCAAATTTCTAAAACCAACAAAAAATCAGTTGCAGTTTGGACTCACAAGGAAGTTGAATCTTTGGTTACCTTGTTGAGGCGATTTGGCAGTGATTTCGCTACCATTTCTACACATATGACCAAGACTCGAGACCAGATCAAGAGGAAATTTAAAGTTTTAGAAAAGAAATGGCCACACTTGGCCGACGCTATCTTCGAGAGAGAAGCCATCCCAATGACTTGGGTGGAATAAAACGTTGAAAAAAATGATTTTTTGGAGTGATTGATGCTGTAATATTTCATTTGAACCTTATTTCTAACATGTACTTTTTTTGAATATTAATTCTTCATTATAAATAATCTTCATTATTTGATATATTAATTTCAATGCTGCGAGTGAACACGTTGGCTGAATCAGGAAAAATGTTAAAGTTGTAGCATTAATTTTCGAGTAAAAAACATAAGATATACAAAAGTTACGATGTTGAAACTCAGTAGACCTATCTCACAAAAATAATAGTTGCAAAAGATGAATATTTATCACTTTATTACCAGCATCATCTTCAATCCAATGTTATGAATTACTTAACAATGACTAAGTCCAGGGGTTCAACTATATTAAATGCTATCCCTTACAATAGCTCAGTAATGATTAAAGAAACATAAAGAGCCAAAGATCAAGAAGAGATGCCAAATAAATAAAGCATCAGTAAAGTTATTTATATGTCTAAAAGTTTTATACCGGGCTGCACACTCAGAGAAATGGTTCAGTCTCAAGACAATAGGCTAAATAGTCAATTTAGTCTTAGTTTGGTTGGCAATATTCTTGATTTTATCCTACGGTGTGGAGGAGTAAATGACCTTATCATATCATCTTAAAACATCATTGTGGGAGAAGATAGTAGCTTTCATTTAAATTATTTTTCGACTGTGGGATTGGACCTTCTTAAATTCGACAGGTATATTCCCAAGATAGACTTTGAATAAATATTTCCTTATTTAACTTCTCGATATATCGATAAATGCAATGTTACTCATCAATACGATGTAGAAATCCATTTAAATTTTATAGTAATTAACTTTATAACTGCATTTTTTAAGAAAGATATTTTATTTCAAGTAGACTTCGAACATTAAGTCAAGAAGGAGAGCATCAAATAGCAAATGAATAAATTGGAAAAAAGATTTCTACCCACATTAGTCACACAAAAGTAACTTTCAACTCTAATAAATTAATAATATGGTAAAGCGTATGGAAGACAACTTATGGAACTTATCAAATGTACACTTTAACGATCTTTTCGGAATGAAGAAACCAAAAATAATGTGAGTTAAAAAGGATAAATTAATAAAGAGACTTTATACGATTGGGAGTGGATTTTAAAGCTACTTTGTCGAGAAAAATCCCGTGATTCAACAATTGCTCAGAAATAATTTGTTGATTAACATTTTCGGTGCTTTGCATCATCTCTCATGGAATTAATCAATCATTACAACAACATCCTGAATTATCTTCTGACAAATAATTTGCAGCCAGAAAAAATAAAATTGCCAGATATAAAAGAAGTTAGAGCTTCACTATTTAAAAGCATTAAAGGCAATTAACAAATTTAATTAAGCGATAAGGATCTGAGAAGATTAATTGAGACAGCTCATAGTCTTTTCCGAGAAAGGAAGTTTTACTATGAGAGGGGATGGTATATCAAAGAACTTTATTTTCCTATCAAAACAGGAATGACCTTCACTAGAATCATCTAATTTCCGAACTGGCTGTGTATGTTGGCGAAATAAACTTAAGTCAATCTAGATAATATTACTGCAGTCTTGAATTTATTAGAGTTGATTCTTCAGATTGAAGAAGACGTGAAGTTGCTGGAGCCTTTCATTACATAAAGTGTCCTAATTAACACTCTTTAAATCAACAAAATTTGTAAAAAGAATTAGGCCCAATACAAGTTCAAGCATTAAAATTAATATTATAATTAGAAAGGTTAACCAATTGAAACATACAGATAGATTATTCTTCATGAATAAATGACACATAGTATTATGGAAAATGAAAATAGGGAAATCTAAAAAGTCGAAACCAATGAAAAAAAGAAAAAGAAAAAGAGTAGACGAAAAAAATCTTGGGAACTATAATCCGATAAAGACGAAGATTAACAATAATTACAATGCAATAAAGAATAAAATCAATAGTAAAAGAAGTAACATACATCATAGGCATTAGTGCTTCGTTTCAGGGAATTATTTAGATAAACCCTTACAAAATTGAAAGCTTTTATACAAAAATACTATCTCACCGTAAGTGAAAGGAAAGTTCGAGATAATATCAGAATAAACTGCTAGCCTTAGTCCAAGATAATACATCAAATAGAAAAGTATTTCGGCAACAATAAGAAAAAATCCAGCAAAATGAATTCACAAATTAAGAAAGCTGATATATGAAGATCTACATTGAAATGTTTAGTGATTAAAATAATTATACAAAATATATAGCCAACCCTGTTATTATGTTTCCCTATTTAAATGATTGTAAGTAAACACTGATTTAGTCAGTTAGTTTTAAAACATTTGATTCAATCAAAAATTGTTTAAGTTTAATTTACCATACATTTTCCGTAAAAACTAAATTGCCGTTAATTTTATAATAAGTAGATGTAGTAATACGTCTAAAAAAACATCAAACAAGAAGTAAGACAAATCATCGCTCTCCAAAATGGAGTTCATAAATGTGCTAGATAAAATCAGCAATTTAACTCCAACATGTATTCCATTCTTTCTGATAATCAATGCCTCAATATCAACAGAATCAAACGCAATTTTATCGGCAAAATTAATATAATACAGTCCTAACTGAATCAATAGTCTGGCTTCTAAAAACAGAAAAGTCTAACAACCAAAGAAAATATAAAAGGAAAATTAAGTATTGACCGCTGTTAAACTCATATAAAATTAGTTTAAAAATAAGCGAGTCGACCTGTGGCTGATGAAAAATGCCAAACGATTTCACATGAACCTGTTGACTTTAAAAATAAAGTTTAATCAGAATAAGCAAGCAGAATCACTATCTTTTCCAATATTCAGAGCTAAGAAATTATATTATAGATCCCTTCAATCATTAAGCTTAGATAAAATAGAAAATTTTAAGAGATACAAACATAGACTCAATAAGAAATAACACCAGACTTATTGGCAGCCCAAAGGACTCCAAAAAGAAATTACGACAGCTTTGATAAGTAAAATCAATATACTAAAAATAAATAAATCAACAGCAGCCAAAAGCGGAGAAGCTATGCTCTTAATCCATCACCACATATTACCCCTCATGCTAGCATTAAAAAGAATAAAGAAATTCATTAATCAAATAAAAAAACATCAAAAATATTTTCCAGTAATGAAAAACGTCGAAAATTTATCGAAATGGTTTCTTTATATCCGAACCGCAAGAATGTTTTTTCAAGCTGTCCTTTTGCCACGTAACCATATTGATTTTGATCTTGTCTTTTCTCTTTGATATTATTTGTTAAATTATCTCTGATATTATCGATCTGAGCTCTAGGTATAAAAGAAATTATAGTGTTGATGGCTGAATAACAAACTCCCAAAAATAACTCGAAGAAGGGTAAGGGAAAGGTTGATGAAAATGTCATGTATCTCAAGAATGTGTCTGAAATAATCACTCGCATTATCGAGAGCTATGAAAAGAGAGAGAAGGTTGTATTAACTTCTCTCATCTCAGAAGTCACCAAGAAGAACAGGATTTCTAAGGCTCCAAAACTTGTCGAAATAATCAGTGCCATCCCTGAAAACTATAAGAGCAGACTTGTTCCTCTTCTTAAAGCAAAGCCAGTCCGCACAGCTAGTGGAATAGCAGTTGTTGCTGTCATGTGCAAACCTCATCGTTGCCCTCATATTGCAACCACCGGAAATATCTGTGTCTACTGTCCGGGAGGTCCAGACTCAGACTTTGAGTATTCGACGCAATCTTACACAGGATATGAGCCGACATCAATGCGAGCTATCAGAGCAAGATACAATCCTTATATCCAAACAAGAGACAGGGTAGAACAATTGAAAAAAATAGGCCACGATGTGGATAAAGTTGAGTTCATCATAATGGGAGGCACATTTATGTCCCTTGATGAAGACTATAGAGACTATTTTATTAGAAACTTGCATGATGCATTGAGCGGGCATGTTTCAGCTGATCATCACTAGGCTGTTCGCTTTTCGGAGCAAAGTAGGGCCAAGTGTATTGGAATTACTATTGAGACTCGTCCAGATTTTTGTGGAAAGCGACATTTATCTGATCTTCTAAGTTATGGATGCACTAGATTATAAATCGGAGTTCAGAGTATATATGAAGATATAGCCCGAGATACAAACCGAGGGCATACTATTGAGGCTGTGAAGAAAACCTTTACAATGGCCAAAGACTGCGCATACAAAGTGGTAACTCATATGATGCCTGATCTACCTAATATGGGAGTCGAGAGAGATCTTTAAAGCTTCAGATAATTCTTCGAAAATCCAGCCTTCCGACCGGATGGAGTAAAGATATATCCCACTCTAGTAATTAGAGGTACAGGCCTCTATGAATTGTGGAAAAACGGCAAATACAAAAATTATCATCCTAATGATCTAGTGGACATAGTGGCAAAAATGTTAGCCTTGGTTCCGCCTTGGGTAAGAGTCTACCGCGTCCAAAGAGATATTCCTATGCCTTTGGTGACTTCGGGAGTAGAAAAAGGTAATCTAAGAGAATTAGCCTTGGCTCGCATGAGATAAATGAACATCCCATGTAGAGATGTTAGGACTCGAGAGGCAGGAATTAAGGAAGTACACTTTAAGATTAAACCATAAAATATCGAACTCATTCGCAGAGACTATACTGCCAATGAGGGGTGGTAAACTTTTATTTCCTACGAAGACCCCAGGCAAGATATTTTAGTTGGATTGCTAAGATTGAGAAAATGTGGTCCGAGTACATTCAGACCTTAACTTGGCCCTCATTGTTCTCTTGTGAGATAGTTGCATGTATACGGCTCAGTTGTGCCCATTCATACTCGAGATCCAAATAAATTTCAACATCAGGGCTACGGTACTATGCTAATGGAAGAAGCCGAGCGTATCGCTAAAGACTAGCATGGTTCTACCAAAATGGCAGTTATTTCTGGAGTGGGAACAAGACACTACTACCGCAAATTAGGATACGAGCTATAAGGTCCATATATGGTCAAACAATTATGATTATGATATCTCATGATAGTTACTTCATTGTTCTATGAATCATCATGGCTCGGAAGGGTCGAAGATTATAATGAAATCATCCAAGACATGAGTTACAGGATAGCGGCGGTATACTGTTGGAAATCCAGTACCAAAAACGGTCTTGCCAATAAATCCCTTCACAATTTCCGTGATAGAGTACTTTGCTAATATCAAGCTTTTGACTTGATATTTGTTGTCAAGGCTTGTAATTTTTTCACCAAATATAGCAGAATCATGGACGACTGCGCGTATACTATTCTCTTCTCCATACTAATTTATTAAATTTGTACCAATCTTACTACCATATTTACGTCCATTTTAATTTAAATGATGTTAGAACTGTTGTAATTCAAGACGCACGTTTATGGAATCGTAATCATGATATCGTGATCATCATGACGCGCCACTTTCATTTATAGATCCATTCTTGATGTATCAAGATTGCATTTTATATTAAAGCGGTCGTTGGCTGGAGCTTAGTTTGCATAAGGCACTGAGTTGCCCAAATCACCCATATAGAACTGGAAACCCGGTACTTCCCAGCTAGCATCAGGGGTGACATCGAATAATCCCTTGGTTACTGATTCTTTGATCATTGATCTGACAGTGTTAAAGCTAATAATTTATTGTAGTCCTCCATATTAATCATCATCGAATTCAGTGGGCAATTTGGTACAATTTTAAGTATTACTTTCGAGTCCAAATTTAAAGAAAGCCTCGAGACCCTTAGTGTTACGGTTGGTTAATTTAAAAGTTCTAGCATAGTTTTGAAATGACAAAGTAATATTTTTGTATTTGTATGTGATATTGTTGCTTCCTATCAGTTGTTAATGGTTTAGGAACTGCTTCAACATCGGCCCATAGAATCCATTTACTTCACTAATTATTTATGACTTCAGTTTACGACTGCCAGCTTTATTGTCGATCATTTTGTTAAAGATATCCAACTCTGTATCAGTTAACTTCGGTGACGATGATTAAATATTAAAAAATTGAGAAAAAGTAAGAGCAGGAACAACATCGGGTTCCCATACTAAATATCCATCTTTCATTGTTAAGTTTTTGGTAAAGTAGGAAGGATCTAGCAAACCCTTTGCGAACGCTGTCCCATTTTTAACAGAACTTGAGTAATGAATTTCATATTTGAAGGTTGTTCCAATGGAAATGATTCCCATTGTGACATTAGCCATTAAGGTATCCACATAAGATTCAATTTGATGGTGGTCGTTATAATAGAAACCTGGTCGCAATGCTACTACTTTGAAATTGGCGGCTAATACACTGTCTGTGTAGGTGTTGTCATAAGTAGTAATATTCTTGTCAAGTTAAAGGAAGAGATTTACAAGTGAGTCTCGTCTGCTCAGTGCAGGATAGGACATATAAAATGTCTTCTGGGGTTCATCGCATACGCTGGGGAATGCCACTGCAAATAAGAAGCAGAGTAGGAGTAAGATTTTCATCGATTGATAATCTATTTATTAAATCTCATCGGTGTATCATATGATAAAAATAGATTAATCATATCTCCAATAGTTGGATAGTATTACGAACTTCTGTATAAGCTTTACGGTCCATTTGCAGGATGGCTCCCCTTTGATGCTCCACTTTTCGCAGGAAGGTGCTGCACTGTTCGAGTATAAGCTCAATCACTTCCACAACCACACTTTCAGACATTGTAAGTTGTTTGCTAAGTTGATCAGTGAGAGTTCCTCGAAACATGTTGCATATCTTTTTCGAAGAATATACTAGTAGTATTTCATCCATAATGCGCAGCACATCCTCCCTTCCAAATCGTCTTTTCCCTTAGCTCAGTTTAGCCTGTTCCAGCATTCGATTCTCTTTCTCTTGAATCTTTTGGTACAGCATATCTTTGTAGATGTTGCTAGTCTTCGTAATCATATTTTTGAGGCTTACCTTTTCCTTTTAAATCTGTTTAATTTTCTCTGATTGCTCTATTGCTGTCTCTGCTCGTTTATTTAGAAGCAATTGATTGCTGATTTATATTTTCTCCTCGAAATCAAACTTAATCATTGGGATTGGAACATTATTCTTGTGGCCAGCTTCAAATGCCCCCTTCCCCTGTAAATATTCGAATAGCTTTTGTCTGAAACTAGCCTTACGGGAGGGAATATCTGAAACGCTTGGAATGTCAATAAGAATATCAAGTGTTAGATCGCGGCTACGTTCATTGTTACAAATGTAAAGCTGACTGTCAATGAATAGAATTTGCTTCAAATGAGATACTTCAACTATTAGTTGCACACCTTCGATAAGATTACGGCGAATTATTTTAAAAAATTCGCCATACTTTCTTCCCCGATGAGTCTTTAAATACATGAGATGCTAATCCAGTCTTGATTGAATTCGCACCAAAGTTCTCTGCTACAGATTGTACTTAGCGCTTTGATACTCAGGAATCAAATGAGCATATTTCTACCGTAGTGGAGTGCTGCATATTGATTAGCTATAGTTAGGTCGGCCCTCAAACGAGGATATCTCAAATATTGGCTGTGATTCTGGGTCAATAGATTCCAGTTGCTTGCGGTCAATAGTTGGCTGTTCTTGGAGATGAGTCATTTTACGGACTGTATCGTACTGTTTAGCTTCGGTCGGGATAGGAGAAGCTCGTTTGAATCGAGTGGAGGAGTGCAGGAGAGAGTAATCCTGGTCCTTACTATCATTGGTAGTACCGGGTGAATCATGAACATCCATCAATAAATTTTAGTACGCATCATAATTCAAAATTGTTAAAAACCCGGACTAACGAACTTATAAAAGATTGGATAAATAAATTGTTATTATTACTATGGCTTAATTCTTTATAATCAATATACCAAATGTACAACAAGCAAATAT